>Ga0080004_1132885_pt1 | contig 98071 bp, 109 predicted proteins | sample WasSprMetagenome_FD_69207 | JGI IMG/M metagenome (GOLD analysis project Ga0080004, IMG submission 69207) | Sulfidic aquatic microbial communities from Washburn Spring, Yellowstone National Park, USA - WS (SPADES assembly) (version 2) | ecosystem: Environmental > Aquatic > Thermal springs > Hot...
ATTATAGTCAAATTAAAAAATATTCACAATGTGGATAAAAATATAAGATAAGTTTGAGGTTGTCAACTTAGACTATAAGAACATATGTACAAATAGTGTAGGATTAATTTGAAAAATTTGTAAGCCTAAATTATCACCTAAATCTTCTTTTATAAAATTCCATTAATTTTTCATTTATCTTCCTTAAATTTTCTAAAGATATTTCAAAATTAATTATTGTTCTTTCTGGATTAACACTACTTGGAGATTCTTTTAAAATAAGATTTTTGAAAAATCATGACTTGCAGTTTTTAATAAATTTATAAAGAAGCCATCTTGGACTATAAGGACATATGTTCGGATAGTACAGGAATTAAACATCAGTGTGAAATATTATTTTTAAAAAGAAATTTTTTAGAAGAAAGTTTTAAGTGATTTTCTATCTAGCTAAATTCCTAAAAGTTTTTGTACTTGAGGATCTATATCTGTAGTGAAATAATTTTTTATTTCTTCTTTTTTAATCCATTTAATTTCTTCTATTTCATGTGGTTCTGAAGGAGGCTGAATTTGATTTTCTTCTAAAAGCTCACATAGATGATAAACTACTAAAGCACCGGTATCAGGATGAATCCTTATATTAATTTGTTTAACAGCTTTTACTTTATAGCCTGTTTCCATTAACACTTCCCTTTCAACTGCAGATTCTCTTGTTTCTCCTGATTCTTGTTTGCCTCCAGGAAATGCCCAAACTAGAATTTTACCTGATTTACCTTTTTCTGGTACTTTTCTTTTAATTATCAAAACTTCGCCTTTATTATTTATAACTATTCCTAAGTTAATTACTTCCATTTAAAAATTTTATTATAATTACTCAAAATGGCTAAATACGAAGAAGTTTTAGAAATATTTAAAGAATTTGGAGGAGAAATTAATAATGGTTTTCCAGTAATAAATTCTGAGGTCTTTTACACTAAAAATGGAACTCCTTATTTAAAATCTTCTGGTGTAGTTATGCTTGCTAAACCTGAAATCAATATTGACAACATGAAGAAATTTTTAGAAGGCTATAAAAATAATTTCGAAGAATACTTAAATGACCCTGACAAATTAACTCCTGGAACTCAGCTTATAAAAACTTCTGCTCAATTGTGCTATATGTCTTTTGGACCTAAAAGAACTTGGAATAAAGATGCTCGAAAATATTTTGATAATATCCTATCTTCTGGCCATGGATCAGTTTTAGAACATGCAAATTATACTTTTTTATTTTATGGAGTTTCTAGAAGTTTAACTCATGAACTTGTAAGACATCGAGCTGGCTTTGCTTACTCACAACAAAGCCAAAGATATGTTTCTAGTGAAGTTATTAGATTTGTAGAAAGAAAAGAATTCCAAAATGATGAAAATTTACATCGTCTTTTTGAAAAAAGGATAGATAGAATTAGAAAAGAATACGAAGAAATATATAAAATGTTGAAAGAAAAACAAGAAAAAGAAGAATTAGAAATATTAAAAGCCTCAAAAGATGATGAACATGTTAAAACAGAGCTTAGAAAGAAAATTAATCAAACAGCAAGAGCAATTTTTACTAATGAAACAGAGGCTCCTATAGTAGTTACAGCTAATGTTCGAGCTTGGAGGCATACCATTGAAATAAGAACTGATCCTTCAGCTGAAACTGAAATTAGAGAATTATTTTTTAAAGTATTTTTATGCTTATATTTAGTTGAGCCAATTTTGTTTGAAGATTATGAAATTGTAAAATATAAAGATGGAATATATGGAGTAAAAACAAACTGGAGAAAAGTATAATGGCTAAAAAACAAAGTAAAAAAACTAAAAAGAAAACTGAAAAAAGAAATATTAAAAAATTGCAAGAAAAAGCGAAAAAAATAATTGCTGAGTTGGATAAATTAATTCCTGAAGCTAAAATTGCTTTAAACTTTTCTAATCCTTGGGAGTTATATGTTGCTGTAGTTCTTTCTGCAAGAAACAGGGATGATATGGTAAATAAAGTTACTGAAAATTTGTTTAAAAAATATAGAACATTGGATGACTATGCTAATGCAAATATTGAAGAATTTGCTAAAGATATAAACAAATTAGGATTATATAAACAAAAAGCTAAATATATTATTACAGCAGCGAAGATTATAAAAGAAAAATATAATGGAAATTTGCCTGATACAATGGAAGAGCTAATTAAATTACCTGGTGTTGGAAGAAAAACTGCTAATATAATTTTGTGGAATGCTTTTAAAAAAGCAGAGGGAATTGCTGTTGATACTCATGTTCGACGCTTAAGTAGATTATTTGGATTAACTAAAAGCACAAACCCAGATAAAATAGAAAAAGATTTAATGGAAATTATCCCTAAAGAAAGATGGGGTGATTTGCCTTATAAATTAATAGATTATGGAAGAAAATATTGTACAGCAAGATGTAAACATAAAACTTGCCCATTAAAAAAATTTATTGTTAAAAAAAGAAAATAGTATAATAAGTAATAGAACGCTTGACAACCCCTCCTTACTCTGCTGCACCCGGAGCGGGACCCCTCAGACCCCAAGTCCAACACCCCCGGTCACCCCGCTCCGGGTTTTTAAAATTAAAATAAAAATTGAAATAAAACATAAATTATCGTATAATTAAAATAGCTCGAGTTCATTTTGGTTCGCTTATATTTGGCCCGGAGCAGAACCTCGCTCCTCCTTTGCCCTGCCCTTTCCTGCTCCGGGCTTTTTTATAATATAAATTAATGAAAGAAATAAAAGTTTGGACAGACGGTGGAGCTTTAAATAATCCAGGAGAAGCAGCAATAGGGGTTGTTATAGATTTTGGAGAAAGAAAAAATCACTATAAAGCAAAAATTGGTACAGCAACAAACAATGAAGCAGAATATTTAGCTGTTATTTATGCTTTAAAGAAACTTAAGGAAATATTTGGCAAGAAAAAATTAAAAGACATAAAAGTTATCTTGCATTTAGACAGTGAACTTGTTGGTAAGCAGCTTTTAGGAAAATACAAAATTAAAGAAGAAAACTTGCAAAAGTTATTTATTAAATTCTGGAATTTAAAAATAGACTTTCCAAATTTAGAAATTAAAATTATTCCCAGGGAAGAAAATAAAATTGCTGATAAATTAGTAAAAAGTATCTTATTTGTAAAAAAATTATTTTAGTGTTATAATTATTAAGTCCCTTGTGGCTGCATAACTGGGTTGGAACCACCCCTTCCCATTCCGAACAGGCAGGTGAAACGGCCCAGTGCCGATGGTAGTGCCTTTTAGGTGCGAGAGTAGGTGCTGCAAGGGACTTTAATTTTTAATTTTTTGTTTAAAAAAATGGCAAACTTATTTTATGAATTAGCTTTTTGGATAAAATTAGATGCGAATCCTGAAGAAGAATTAAAAAAGATTATTGAATTGATTAAAAAATATAAAGGCGAGGTTTTTTACGAAAGTGGTTTAAAGAAAAGAAGGATGGCTTATCCTATTCAAAAAGAAATTATGGGCTATTTTGGTTATGTACTATTTAATGGCACAAAAGAAACACCTGTTAAAGTTAATGAAGATTTAAGGTTTTTTAAAAATGTGTTAAGATACTTGATAGTCAAAAGGAAAGTTTTAAGTAGCAAAGAAAGGCCAGAAAATATACCAGCTGAAAATATTTCGCAACAAGCATGAATTTAAATAAGGTTTTTCTTATAGGAAGATTAGTTCAAGATGTAGATTTTAAAATTCTTCCCTCAGGCACTCCGATTGCTATTATAAATATAGCTACTAATAGAACTTATAAAGATAGATTAGGCCAACAAAAAACTGAAACTGAATATCATAGAGTTATAGCCTGGGGAAGGTTGGCTGAATTATGCAGAGATTATTTAAGTAAAGGAAGGTTAATTTTTGTAGAAGGAAGGATTCATTATCGAACTTGGTTAGCTCCTGATGGTACAAAAAAAACACAAACAGAAATAATTGCGGAAACAATTAATTTTGGACCTAAGCCAGGTGAAACAATTGAAGAAATACCAGAAGAATTAAAAGAATTCGAAGAGCCTCCTTCAGATATTTGGGAAATTCCTTTTTAAAAAGATTCATAGGCTTTTTGAAAAATTTTATAAACATTTATTAATCTTTGTAACTTAAAATTTGTTATCTCTCTGAAAGACTGAAGATGATTGTAAAATTCAAAAAGCTCTAATAATAGTAAGTTTTTTGATTTCAATCTGATTAAATTTTCTGGTGGTACATCTTTATATCTATATTGAATTTCTTTTATTTTATCTAGCCACAATGGAAAGTTTTTCAAAAATTTTTCAATAACTGAATCTTTTATATTTATAACCTCACCTTTTTCATCCAAATTTAATAAATCGTTCTTAAAAAATTCTAAAATATTTCCTAAAATTTTCTTTCCTATTGTTTTCATAGAGCTTTTATCATTTTCTGCATAAGCTTTTATAACTTTTAACATTTCATTAAAATCTAAAGGAAGGCATAAAACAGGAACATTAGCTAATCCACATATTTCTATTTTATCTTCCTCTTTCAAATATAAGCCATATTTCAAATAGCCACCATTTAATATCATTCCCCAAATTAAATTTTGCTTTAAACGTTTTCTAAAATTTGGTGGTCGTTTCTTTAATTTATCGTAGCTGCTAATGTCAATAGCTGCAATAGGATTTTTAGTTTCTTTATCTATAAAAATTTCATCTATACCGTTGAAATAATCGTCATAAATATTGGTTCTTACAACAATAAATTTTTCATTAAAAAGTTCATTAGCAAAAATAACTTTAGCAAGTTCTAAAATTTTACCTTTTAAGATGCTTATTTCTTCATTAATTTTCTCTTCCTCGCTTAGATTTTCGAGTTTTTCATCTAATTTGGATTCAAGCTCTTTTATTTGGGCTTTATCTGTATTTAATAATTCTTGGCCATAAATTTTTTCATAAATATCACTTTTTATTCTAAATTCTTTATCAACAAATTGCGATAATTCATTATTTTGTAATTTTTCTTCTGCTCTTCTTTCCAAAAAAGCTAAAATTTTTTTAAGTGTTTCTAAATAGTCTTTCTTCTCGTATTGATTTAATTTTTTATTTTCAAATCTTTCAATTGCTTCAATTAATTCAAATAAAGATTTCTTTTCCTCTAACGATGGTTTTGGCATTTCGAATCGCATTTTTTAATATTTTAACTTACTAAAGAAAACATTTGTAATTTTTTAAAATATTCACTATAATTTAAGTAATGACAAAGAAAAAAGAAAAAGAAGAGGCATCACAAGATTTAGATAGTTTAATAAAGGAGTTGCAAAAAGAATTTGGAGAAGGTGCTGTTATGAAATTAGAAGAAGTACCTAAGGTAGATGTTGAAGTTATTTCTACAGGTTCTCCTTCTTTAGATTTGGCTTTAGGAGTTGGTGGTCTTCCTAGAGGTAGAATTATAGAAATATTTGGACCTGAAGCTTCTGGAAAAACAACAGTAGCACTTGAAACTATGGCTGAAGCACAAAAGAAAGGCGGTAATGTAGCATTTATTGATGTTGAACATGCTTTAGATCCTGAATATGCAAAAAGGATAGGTGTTGATATTAAAAAAATAATAATTTCTCAACCAGATTCAGGGGAAGATGCTTTAAATTTAGTAGAAAGATTAGTAAAATCAGGAATCTTTGACGTTATTGTTGTTGACTCAGTTGCAGCTTTAGCGCCTAAGGCAGAATTAGAAGGAGAAATTGGAGATCATTTTATAGGCCTTCAAGCAAGATTATTATCTCAAGCCTTAAGAAAATTAACTGCTTTGATTTCTAAAACAAAAACCATTTTAATTTTTTTAAACCAAACAAGAGCCCAAATTGGTGCAATGGTAGGTGCTCAAGAAACCACTCCTGGAGGTAAAGCTTTAAAATTTTATGCTTCTGTAAGGATTGAGCTTAAAAAAATTGGACAAATTAAAAAGGGGGAGGAAATTATAGGAACTAAAGTAAAAGCAAGGGTTGTAAAAAATAAAGTTGCTCCTCCTTTCAAAACAGCTGAATTTGAAATATATTACGGAGAAGGAATTTCTTATGAAGCAGATTTATTAAACTTAGGAGAAAAATACGGAGTTATCAAAAAAACAGGAACTTCATTATTTTTCAATGATCTTAAGCTTGGAAATAGCTTTCAAGCTGCTAGAGAATTTTTAAAGCAAAATCCAAAAGTTGCTCAACAAATTTTTGAAGAAATCAAAAAACAAGTTTTATAAAATAAAAACTGCTCTAAAATGCCTAAAAAAATAGGATTGGCCTTAGGATGTGGTGGAGCTAGAGGTCTAGCTCATATTGGAGTTATTAAAACCTTAGTTAAAAATAATATACCTATTGACTATGTTGCTGGTAGCAGTATCGGTGCTTTAATTGGAAGTTTGTATGCAGCGACTTTAGATATTTTACAAGTTGAAAAATGGTTTTTAGAACTTACTTATAAAGACCTAATTAAAGTTTTGTTAGATCCTTCTTTACATTCAGGATTAATAAAAGGAGAAAAATTTATTAATTTTTTGCAATCTAAAATAGGTGTCAGAAAAATTGAAGAGTTAAAAATTCCTTTTAGAGCGGTGGCTACTGATTTATTCACTGGAAAAGCTGTAGTTTTTAAAAAAGGAGATCTAGGCTTAGCTATAAGAAGTAGCTGTGCTGTTCCTTTTCTTTTTTCACCAATAATTTTAGGTGATAAATGTTTAGTAGATGGAGGAATTTCTATGCCTGTACCTGTTCAGGTAGTTAAAGAAATGGGAGCAGATATTGTTATTGCTGTAAATTTAGATTCTGAATATTTTATCCAAGAGCAGAAAAAAGAAACTTTGATAACTAAGATAAATTTAATTGATGTTTTAGAAAAATCTATTGATGTCTTAAGATACCATTTATCTCAAGAACATATTAAAAAAGCTAACCTTGTAATTAATCCAAAGGTAAATAAAAAAAGCCTTATTGATTTTATACATGCCGAAGATATAATTCGAGCTGGAGAAAAAGCTACTTTAAAAGTATTACCTGAGCTTTTGAAAATAACACAATAAATCTTTTTGTGGAGGTGAGGGGAATCGAACCCCTGTCGAAGAAAAAAGGGATAAAAGGCTCTACTGGCATAGCCGGTTTTTAAATTTAAGCCTTAGCCTCTAAAACCGGCAAAACGGCTAAGACCTGAGGGAATTTTGATTTCGAAGTTAAAAGGCTTCCCTCGAACCTTTTAACTTCTAGCTAGGTTACCGTCACCCTACAGGACCAGCCTAGCACCGAATTCCTGTAAAGCCCTATGCTTAGCTTAAAGCATAGGCAAAGGATTGGTTGGCATTTATTTTTTTGCCCTTAAGGCGGGCTAAACCGCCAGCACCTTTTACCCTTTTTTCTCCTCGAATCCCATTTATCACCCCCTTAAGGTATTATTAATAATTATAATCAAAAATTGAAAAAAGGCAAGATAAAAATTAAGGTGTTAATTGGTAGGTATTTAAATTTAAATGATTTTCAATAATATTTCTACATTTTTTAATTCTTTCTTTATCTTCAGGAGGTAAATTTTTAGGCAAATTTTCTAATATCCAATAAATACTATAAAGACAATATAATCCTGCAAAAAATTGATTAAACTCTTGATATGGAATAAATTGTTGAATAAATGTTTCAATAAATGTAGCTAGGTCTATTACCCCTTCATATCTAGGATCAGAGCTTTGTTTTATTCTTTGAATAAATTGTTTAATATTTTGCTTTATATTCTCAGCATCTATTCTATGTTTTCTCAATTCTTCTTTAAATAGTGCTAAACCAATTTCTATAATTGATTCAATTTCGTCTAAAGATAACCAAAAATTTTTATCATTTAATGCAAGTTCAATTCTATAAATATTTAAATTACCGTCAAACATTAAGGAGAATGGATAATTACCGCTATCTTTAGCTAATTTATATAAAGAAGCTTGTTTTTCTATTGCTGCAGTTATATCTACAGGGAAGATTACTAATTCATTTTCTAATTGGATAGCCATATAAATATCGCCAGCGCCTATTAAATCATCTAACAATGGTGCTTTAATAAATTTAATATCTTTTAATTTGGAATTAATTGATATGAGAGCTTCTGTAATAAATTTTTCAACTCCTTTACCTTTAATTTGCCCTAAAAAATGAGATTCTGCCGTTTTTGTAGTATAAGATCTTTGCTGCTTGAGTCTATATAAACTTTGTTCTCCCCATTTTTTTCTTAGGTTTTCAAGGTCTTCTTTTATCCCGCAGCTTTCTTCTATTTTTCCAAAGTTTAATATAAATTCTTCAAACTCTTCTAAGTTTTTTATATCTAGCACCAAAATTGGCCTTTTTCTTATCTCTGACATAAAATTAGAAACAATTAAAAGAAATTCCCTTCTATCAGCTTCTCTCTGTTTTAATTGATGAGATAATGAACTAAGTACTTTATTTAAATAATCTTGAAGGAAAGGGAAGTTTTCTAAATATGGTCTTTGCTCTGGAGAAATATTTGGATATGGAACTTCCATTAATTAAAATTTAAATTAATTATTATATTATTATATTAAATTATATTATATTAAAAAAAGAGAGCCTAAAAAGGCTCCTAAATAATGTTTTAGTATTTTTAGAAAGTGTAAGAGTATATCTCTCCGCACATACATGTATATACTCGGATCTCTCGTACATCTTTTTCCTCATAAGGATCTAACTTTGTAATGTCTATTGTCATTGTTTCTAATGTATTATGGCATTTTATACAATAATATTCTTTTTTTAACTTGTCTTCTTCTAATCTATACCATTCCCCTGGCTTCTTCATTTTCACATCCCCTCCTTTTATGATTACTATATATTCTTATACAAAAATTTAATGCTTTTGTCAATATACTCATTTTAACCAAAATTTTATGTATTTGACTTTTTATTTTCATTTTATAATTTAATTAGAAACCTACAAGGAGGTGAAAAGGATGAAATTGTTTCATTTTTCGGATAGACTAAATATTGCTGAAGAATTAAGACTCTATTCTGCTTTAGAGATATATTATGAAAATTATAAAAAATATATTCCTGAATTTAAGAGAATATTGCATGAAATTCCAGAAACATTTACTTTTTATGAGAATTTGTATATTTTGGGCAATTCTAGGTATGAAAGGATAATATTAGCTTCTATTTACAGAAATAAAGAACCTGAAAGAAAGGAATTTTTTATTAGTAGTTATCTAAAGGATAAATTCAGATTACCAGAAATAGAATTTATAGACATATTAAAAAGGGGCCTGGATGGAATTAAAGAAGTTATTGAATATCTAGGTGATCTTAAATCTGAATATTATCTTAATCACTACTTAAACAGTATTTTATTAAGACCTGTAAGTGAAGAATTTATAAATTTCTTGGCTTTATGCTTTAGATATGGCAAAGATTTATTTGAAATTATAGGATATCCATATATTGTAGAGAAACCAAGTAAAAAATTTGCTAGGAATTTAATACAATCAATTGAAGACTATCACTTACGCCAAGGAATTTATAGGCCCTATATAAGTTATTACCCCTCTAGGTTATCTGATGAGATGAAAATATTTATAGCTTGGTGGAGAAGATTTTTATTATATGATTATGGTATTGTAACAGGAGAAATAGTTGTATTTTATCCAGAAAAGGCGAATAAATTACCTTTAGGTGAAAGTATTGTTGAAAAATTAGGAGGATTAGAAATGCCAAGGTTGTTAGGAGGAGAGCCAAATCCTATGCCAAAATACTATATTCTGAAATTTATAGAAAAAATTGAAAGCATCAAAGGAGGTGAGGCCTATGCTTGATTATGTAAAACTTGGGATAAGTTTTGCTTGTTTAAGATATTTATGGACTAGAATATTATTAGCTATACAAAATGGACTAATAGAACAGATAGATGGTTATGAGCTTATAGAGGAAATCCTGCATAAAATGCCTGATGTTGAAAAAGAAAGTATTTTTGCCTTAGATAAAGAAGAGGTTGAAATTTTAATTAAAAGAGAAACATTGTTAGCAATATTAGTGGTTTCAAACTTTGAAGACATAGATATAAATAGAAGACTGGTAGGAGCAGAGTTAATTATTAGAGCCAAAGAAGTTTTAACTAAAAAAGGGAGCAAGTATTCTTTAGAAGACGAAGAAGAAAGACTTAAAAGACTCCTTGAAGGAGGTGAATTGTGATGCAAAGAGAGAAAACAAAACCCAGGGCACCAGTAAAACCAAAGCCAAGACCGAAGGTTGATCCGGACAAACACCCAGAATGGGATCCAAGAAGGGTCTGTCCGGATCAACGTACACGTACGATACGTCCTGACCTTCCTCCGTAAGTAAGTATAAAAAATAAAATTACAATAGGGGAGGCATCCGCCTCCCCTTTATTATTTATTTTTTCAATAATTTATATAATAAAATTTTTCATCTTCTTCAAATTGCTCTTCTAATTTAAAAGCTTGAAATATAAACATTCCTTCATAATAATAATGTGGAGCGTATGCGCAAGCTGAATGATGTGTTGTATAAATATGCTTCTATATCCCATAATCCTCTAGTCCAAATCAATATATTATCGAACTCTTGATCTTTAATTGCTCTTACTTCTATTCTATCTACCGGCTGTTTGCATTGTTCCATCAGACATCCCTCCTTTAAAAGTTTACCGATTTTAATTTTAACATAACCTAGATTTTGACCATATAAATGTATTATATATTTAAAAATTTATGTTAAAAATGGCTTAAGGGGGCATTTTTAGACTATTGACAAACCAAAAATTATGCTTATAATTATCTATGGGTGGTTTTTGCTTCACCGTCACCTCCTGGGCCGACCAAAGGTCGGCCCTTTTTAATTGTTGTTATATAATTGAATTTAGCAACTCTAAAAAGGAGGGGATGATTAATGGTAAGAAAATTTAAATTAAAAAATGGTAGATCTATCATTATAAAAGACAACAAGGTATACATAACTCAAAAAGAAATATTTTTACCTGATATAAAGAAATTTGAAAGAGATTTAGAATTAATAGGAGAAATTGAAAGAGAACAAGAATTAGAAAAATTAAGTGAAGATAGCGTAATTTTAAGAGATATCTTTCCTAATAGTATTTATGAATACTGGTTAATATATGATAAGTTTCATCATAAATGGATTCAAGATATGGAAGTATATGAATGTAAGATATGTGGAAGAAGATGGGTTAGTCAGCCAATTATACAGGATTGGAGAGATATAAATAATCATGAATGTAAAATAGAAAAAGATTAAAAATAATCAACGGAGCCGGGAAAAACCGGCTCCGTTTTGTTTTTTTACTTTAATCTTCTTATAACATTTTCCAAGAACCTAATAACTTCATTTAACAATTCAATATAAAATTCTATATCCTCTTTTTCTACGTCTTCTTTATTCAACAAATTAGAATAATTTTTAATCAAATAATCAACTTTCTCTTTAAAACTTTTAGGATTAGGCATAATAACAATTCCTCCTCTTTTTTCCTTAAACCTCAAGTCAGCTTCTAATTCCTTAACTTTTAACCTAAGATTACATAATAAGTCATGAAACTTTAATAGTTCATTTAACGAAGATTCATAAACAACCTTAATTTCGTGCAATAATAAAGCATCCATCACCTCCTGTGTCATTTTTTTCACCTCCTTTCAGTCTTCTGATATAAATTTTAAAAAATAAAAATTAATTTTAAAAATTTTTCAAAAATGAATATTGCTCCGCCAAAAGCGAAGCAATTTGTATGTAATTTTTTTATTTATTTTTTAATCAAAGTTGTATCTCTTTATATATTTGCCCACAATGTGGGCATCTATAATCTATTAAATAAGCTATATTTACATCATAATTTGAAGGATAGTATATTATATATTTGAACATCTGTTCTCCACATCTTCCCCAAATTATTTCAAATTCTTTGTATACGTTAGTAGTATTTATTAATTTGGTTATGTATTTTTCTCTTTCTTTTTGTTGTTGGACTTTCATCATCAAACATCCCTCCTTTGAAGTTTACCAGTTATTATTATAATCAATATTTTCTTTTGTCAAGTTTTTAAAAATTTTTCCTAAAATTAAAAAGGCCCCCTGAACTAGTAATCCCTCGGAGCGCGGGACTGGGGGCCGGTGTTGGGAGTTAGGAAGTTGGGAGGTAGAAAGTTGGAGGTTGGAGGTTGGGAGGGGGAAGTAAGGTTAGACAAATTCTTTATACACATTAGTAGTATTTATTAATTTTGTTATGTATTGTTCTTTTTCTTTGGATGAAAATCATAGCTCAAAATTTATAAAAATTTGTTATGTTTATAGATTTTAAATATTAAAGGAGCTGGATAAAACCAGCTCCCTAAATACGCTTTTTATCTTAAAATCTTAATAACCCTCTCTAACCTTTCAATAAGTTCATCTAAGGCTGCTTTAATTTTCATATAGTCATCAAAAGATAGAGGTTGAGAAATTTCTTTTTTAAAATAAAACTCTTTTATGTTCTCTATAGCGAAGTCAAGTGTTTTTTCAAAGCTTTTACCGAGCTTTAATTTTTTAAAGGCTTTTCTTCTTTCAGTTTTATTTTCATATTTTAACTCTAAACGAACCAGCTCGCTTATATTTTCGAAATACAAAAATTTATATTCAGAAAATTCAGCTCTTAAACCACACAGGATATCATGCAAAGTTCTAACTACTTCTTTAAGAGTATTATACCTTGCTAAAATCTCTCGTTCTACGGTAACAATATGATCTTTTGACAATAAAATCTGACTGTTCATTGTTCCTTTCACCTCCTTTTGTATTCTAGAGGCCTGTATATATTTTAACAAAAAACAAATTTTTTTAAAAAATTAAAGAAGGGGGAGCTTTTTATGGCTCCCCCCTTGTGTTGTAAGTTACGTTTATGAGAACACAGCATCTGCCGGAGACAGAGGTTCGAAAACGGAGCCATTTTCTGTAAACTTTGCCACCCACACTTCTACTCTAGATTCTGTGCCGAATTCTTCTAGAACCACTAGAACTGCTGAATCCACCCAGTTGGGGTACACACAAATAATGATTTTATCAGCAACAGGTTCTGTTTTAAGTTCTTGCAGGACTGCGCGTAATTTTCTCTTCCAAGCTCCACGATCATACCTTAGTCTAGAAAATGACTTCGCCATATTCCGTACTTCAATATCAACATTCTGTTCTTCTCTGTAAGAGAATTGTCCGGGAGCGGTGAGGATACCTACTACCAAGGGACGTTGCTTTTCTTTCTCCTTCATACGACCAACCCTCCTTTTCTTTAATTTTTAGACTTCCAATTATAATTATACTCATCTAATTTTGTTTGTCAAGAGGTCAAAATAGTATATTTTTCTATATTTTTTGACTATATTTTTGCAAAATTCTATTATTTTAGCTAAAAAATTGAGGACGTACGACGTCCTCAAAGGAAACAAATATATAATCCCCGCTTTTTATGGCGGGGATTGGGTGTTGTATATTTTTATTTATTCTTTGTTTATTTTTTGTTTCTGCTTCTTATCATATCTATCAAATTTACTACTATTACAAACACCATTCCTATTTCTGCTATTTTTATAATAAACATTGAACTTATGAAGTAACTTTTATATTCTGTTAAATCAAAACCTTTAATTTCTTTTATGATATCTATTATATCTGGGTCGATACTGTATATTATCTGTGCAACTATTATTTGTAAAATGTATAAACCTATTAAAGTTATTGTTGCTAATATTATATTTCTTACATTTCTCCTTCTAATTACATCTTTATCTTTCTTTTTTATCATTTTAGGTCACCTCCAACTTAATTATAAAATACTTTTTTAGAAAGTCAAGAGTAACAAAAAACCGGCCAATTGGCCGGCTTTTAAAATATTTTATTTTTATGTTATTCCTATTTCTTTGTATTTATATTTGCAATGTGGACATGTTACTTCTTTTAGTGTAACACTATATGTATCTGAAAAAATTAAGCTTCTGTCTATATACACAATTTCATATTCTAAAATTTTATTTCCACATTTTGTACATTTTATTTCGTATATTTTGTGTCCTTCTTTACTCTCTTTAAGCTCTATCATAAAAATCACCCCCCTAGTTTGCTAATCAATATTATAACATATAATTTTGCAAGTCAAGTTGGCTTCAAAAATACTATATTTTAAATCTTTTACTTATCCAAATTTCTAAGCTTTCTCTAATTATATCTCTAAGTCCAGCATAAAATATTACTATTAAAGAGATGCTATTTATTACTACTAATATACTAATTATTTTCAAGGTTGTATCAATATCTGTATAAGTTAAAAACTTTGTCCTTCCATTAATATAGTCTGCATATTTAGTATTCAAAAATATACTTGCCAATAATACTATATTTAATACTATCGTAAATATTGCTATATTTAATAGCATCTTTGCTTGCTTAATTTCTTTCTCTTTTTCCATTTTTAGACCACCTCCGATTTAATTATAAAAAAAATTTATTCTTTTGACAAAATATTTTTGGTTTATAATTTAATTGGTAGTCTAAAACTAAAGGAGGGATGGGTTATGGAGAAGCTAGATGATCTTTTTAAGGACTTCGAGAGAATCGAGCAAAAAGAAAAACAGGCCGAAAAACAGCCTGCTAGAGAAGAAAAAAAGGAAGAAAAAAAGGTAGTATATGATAAAGTAGTATATTTAATAGGTCCTAATCAGTGGGAGGTAGTGCCTTGCGATGAGCAGGGTAATCTTCTTCCACCTAGTGAACTTAGAAATTTAGGATATTATATAGCCTATATCTTTTCTCCGGGTCTTCCGGAGAAAGTTAAGATCTCTATATCTGATGTAGAGAAATATCAAGAAATTATAAAGAGTTTAATGATAGCATGGATGGTAAAAATTTTAGAATTAGTATATACTGCAAAGTCTAGGAATATTAACAAAGAGATTGTATTTTGTTTATTTGAACATCAAGTTGATATATTTAAGTTAGCATGGAATACATTAGTAGAATTTAAAGATAAAAAACCTGAAAATCCAGAAGAGTTGTTGTATAAATCACTATCTATGCTGCTATTAATGGGATTAGAGGGTAGTAAATTATATATGGTTGTAGGGACAGATAAAGGTGGAGGACCGAAATATTATCTCTCTGATTCTATTTTACTATATAGTGATGGCAATTTAGAAAAACTATAATATAAGCCATAAAAAGCTATAAAAAAAATTTATAAAGGGCCAGGTTTTTGTCCTGGCCCTTATACATTTTATAATATAATCAGCACAAAAGGAGGTGAAGCAAAAAATGGCTCTAGAGCAAACAGAGAGATTATTAGAAATAGAGAGCCAAGTACGAGGACAATTAAAAAAGACAATCTCTGAAATAATGAAAGAAATAGAATTTGAATTTAGTAAACTAAGAAGTGAAGAGAAAATAAATATAGAACTTCTGTATGATAAATACGATGATCTTCTTTTTGAATTAAAGATAGATGGAATTTTAGCAAAATGGAAATTATCAAAAAGCAGTGATAGAACAATAATGTGGCAAAGAATAAAATTTTTGTTGCAATATTCTCTTTATTCTAGCGTGTATGAAAATATGTCTAAGAAGAATGTATTAACCGAAAAAGAAAGAGAGGAATTAAAAAGAATGGCTATTTATATGAGAGATGCTTATGGAATTTTAAGATTTATTTTAACTCGACTATAAAAGGGAAGCTTTCTTTAAAAAGGCGGATATAGAGTCCGCCTTTTAACTTTTCAATTTTTATGTTAAAAAATTAAATAGGAGGTGAGCTAAAGTGGAGGAAAAAAGGGTGGAGATTGTGAGAAAGGAGTGGTATCAAAAGTTAATAGAAGAATATAACCAGAAATTTGGCACATCTATAAAAATTACTAAGAGAATGACGAACAAAATGGAGAAGTATAAATTTAGAAGAAGTGAGGTTGAATCGACATTATATTTGATTGAAAGATATAAAAAACATGCAAGTTGGATAATTAGATGGAGGGTGGAGTATGGATATACATTTGAAGAAATTGATAAGATATTAGAAACAGCAGAATATTTAGGTTGTCAAGTTTACACTGTTAGAAAATTGTTAGATGTATGTGATAGAGATTTATATTTATTTGATAGACTGATAGATTATATTCTGACTAATGGAGCATATAGCGATACAGAAATTTTGAAATTTGCAAGATACTTAGAAATAAATTATGCGAGCGTAGAAGAATTCTTTGCTTGGTTAGATTATAAAGAGGGATGGATAGAAGAAGAATAGAAAAAATATAAAAGCCCTAGCAAAAAGCTAGGGCTTTACTTTTTTTGAAAAATTTGTAAAATAAAATTTGGAGGTGACTACAAATGAAAAAAACTACTACTAAGATCGTACTTGCTGAAACAGTAAATAAATTAAAGGGTAAAAATCCATACGAAATTTTAGGTTTTACACCTAGTTTTGTTGGAATTTTAAAAAGAAATAGAAATTTACTAAAAAGATTAGTTGATTTACATAAAGCTTATTTATTAGCTGTAATCCATCCTGATGTTGTGAAAGATGAAGATAAAAAAATTGCTGAAGAATTAGCAAAAATAATAAATGAAGCAGCTAATAGAATAAATGATGAGTTTGAAAGCCAGGAATTAATTGAACAATATATTTTAAGTAGAGATTTGGAAATTAAAGCCCTAAGGGAAGATGTTAAGAATTTAAGTGAAGAAAATAGAAGATTGCAAAGAGAAAACCAGAGATTAAATGATGAAATAAAAAAGAAAAGCGAGAGTCAGGTAAAATTAGTTGATCTTATTTTAAGTTTTATCCCTAGATCCGGATTAAGCAAAATAAATCAAAATATTCCTTGCTTATTGATTGTAAATAGAGGAAAATTTAGAGCTATATACTTTGTAGATGAAAATAGAAAAATTTATGAAATTGTAGGTAAATCTAGATTAGTTAAAGCAAGATTAGAATTTCATATTCAACAGACATTAGAAAGATTATCTGATTATAAAAAATCAGGGAAAATAAGATTAAAAGGAGTTTTGTTGGGTAGTAGTAAAGACGAATATTCTGTAAGTTTAAATAATTTAAGTTTTAGAAATTATGATGAGATTATGGATTTTTTAGTCAAGATAGAAGCTAACTTAGAAAATAAGAATTTAATAGCCATAAATTATGTGGGCTTTAATGAAAGGACACAAAGATACTATATTGTTTTTGAAGTAATTAAAATAGATAGGGTTATAAAAATAAAAGAAGGTTATATTCCGGTGTAAAAATAATGAATAGGCTGGGTTTAATCCCAGCCATTTTAATTTGACTAATTTTTGAAATATGATATAATTTGGGTTGGAAATCTAAAAGGGAGGTGAAGATTGATGAGAATGGTAGTTTCACACGGAGACTTAGATGGTATAATATCAGCTGCTACAATATCTATAAACTATAATATACCTGTAGAAAATATAATCTTTACGCAGCCATTCTTATTAGATAAAATTCCTATACCAGAAGATGTAGTAGAAATATATGTCGTTGATACTGCAGTAAATAATAGGAATCCTGATATGACCAAAGAATTTATAGAAAGATATAGAGCTAAGATTAGATTATGGGTAGATCATCACGAAGGATATCAATTATTGAAAGAATGGCTAGGAGAAGATAAGGTAATAGCTGGGGATAGTCCAAGCTGCCCCCAGCTAATGAGAGATAATGGATTTATAGTTCCAGAGGAGTGGGTCGATGCGGCAAATGCCGCAGATAGACCCACAGAATATAAAGAAACTGAATTAAGTAGATTTTTAAACAGAGCTTTGAAATACGGTATATTATCTGAAGATGAAGAATTAAAAGAAATGATAATGAAAACTATAGTAAGATATCTTGTAAAAAGTTATAAAAATGAAGATTATACTGAAGAAGAAAGATTATTAGAAGAATATGGTAAGTTATATGAAGAAATAGAAGAAAATACAATAGAAATTGTTGGAGAAATTCAAGAAATACCTGGATTTAAATATAAAGTTGGGTATATAAAATTAGAAAGAGAAAAGAAGGTAGATATTACAAAATTGTTTATGTTGGCTTACAAAAGATATGATATTGTCATAATACAAAAATATAATAAAGAAGACGAAGAGATTACACTAATAGGAACAAAATTAAAAGAAGTTAACTTAGTGCAAATATTTAATCTTAAAAGTGGGGCTCCTTTTAGAGTTTCTTTACCGGGACCTCACAATGAAGTATTGAGATTTATATTAGCAAAATTATAAAATTATAAAGAATAAAAAGGGGCTGGAGATTTTATCCAGCCCTATATTTTATTTTTTCTACCCTTTCTTTTATTCTTCTAAATTCCTTTTCTTTAATCTTTTCTCTTTTTTCATATTTTTTAAGTCCTTTTACTAAAGCTATTTCTACTTTAATTAAATTTCCTTTTGAATAAACTTTAATAGGAATTAATGTTAACCCTTTTTCTTTTAATTTTCCTATCAAATAATTAATTTCTTTTCTTTTTAACAAAAGTTTTCTTGGCCTATTTTCATCATAATCTTTAGGAGTATTTTTAGGTTGATATGGAGGAATATTAAAGTTTACCAAATAAGCTTCATTATCTTTTATAGTTACATAGCTTCCTTTTAAGCTTCCTTTCCCTTCTCTTAATGCTTTCACTTCAAATCCTTTAAGTTCTATGCCAGCCTCAAAACTTTCTAAAATTTGATAATGATAATGCACCCCGGGATTTTGTATAAATACTTTATTTTTCATTTAATTTAATTATATTTGACTTTTAAAATATTTAAGTGTATAATTTATCTAATGGTAATAGAGGGTTTTCGTAGAGGGATAGAAAGACAAAAGGCTGAGCAATATAAACAAAAGCCTGAGGCTGTTCCTCCTTCTGTAGCAGAAATTTTAGCTAATCCTACGTACTCTGAACTTTTAAATTTAGCTTTAGAAAAACAAGGAAAAGATGATTTAAGAAGGAAAATATTAACCAGAGAAACCTTAGCGGAACAAGATTTTGAAGATTTAGAAAGTTATAGGCAATTAATTAAAGAGGCAACAGAATATTCAAGAGAAATAATACAAAGATTAACGCCGGAAACTATAAAAATAATTGCCGGTGCATCTCCGGAATTTAACAATTTAGTAGCTCAAATAGGAATTAATAAGGTAACAGAATTTTTGGAAGCATATCTAGCTAGATTATATGTGATAGATAAAACTAAATTTGACGATTTAGCTGACAAAATTAAAGCTATAAAAGAGGCAGAACAAAAACTCCAAGATATTGATAATTCCCTTAGAGAAGCATGTAGAAAATATGGAATTAGTGAATCAGAATTAGCTCAAGTTTATGCACAAGGTGGGAGATATGAAGATATTCAAACTTTAGTTTATAAAAGATTAAATCTTTTACAAAGAATTTGGAATATATTAAAAGGGGGTGAATATGCCCAAAGAAGAATAAATGAATTAAACAAAGTTACAGATATTGAAAAAGAAATCAACACACTTCATGAAAATCTTGCAGAAGTTGGTAAAATGATAGCTGATGTAGTATTTGGAACACAAGAAGGTCGAACATTTTTAACTAAGGCATTATATGGTCAAATTGAGAAACTTGGTGGAGGTATAAGTTTTAAAGAAGCTGTTTATTCAGAAGAAGACTTAGAAAGAGAATGGGAAGAATATAAAAGAGAAGTCGTAAAAGAAGGAGGAGCATTTCATGGTAAGGAATTAGAGGATCAAAATGTAAAAGCGCAATTAAGAGGGGAATTTGTGAAACATCTAAGACAAAAAAAATTTGGAAACAAAATGGGTGGTGTTATTGATGTTTTAATAGGGATGGTTGCAAATTGGGCAGCTAATAAATAATTTAAAAAAATGGAAAATATATACGAAAATTTTTTCAAAATCTTATCAGGGGGAAGCGAAGAAGAAATTAGAAATTTTTTAGTTGAAAATTTTGATAAATTTCCAGAAGATCTAAAAAGAGATATAATAGGAGTATTTTTTGAAGAAGCAGTTGATTTAGCTTATGCTGAAATTGAACTTAAGAAAAGATTATTAGAAACAACAAAAGAATTAGAAAGAGCCTTAAGATTATTAGAAGACAAGAAAAAGGAATTAGAACTAAAAAAAGAATTAGGGATTATTGATACAGAAGAATAAAAATTATTCTTTTAAGGCTTCTTCTATTTCTTCAGGTGAAAAGCCTATGATTATCTTACCATCTATATCTATTACTGGTACGCCTAATTGTCCTGATTTTTCTATCATTTCTTCTCTTGCCTGAAGATCAATTTCAACATTTTTTTCTTCAAATTCTATACCCTTACTTTTTAAATATTCTTTAGTTGCATCACAAAAAGGACACCAGCTTGTTGTATAAATTATTACTTTTTTCATTTTTTAATATATTTTTCAATAATGGTTTTTATATAATCATATGGGTAAGCTCCTTCAACTATATCATTATTAATTATAAGATAAGGTGTTCCTCTTACTCCTAATTTTTGAGCTGCTTGTAAATCTTGTTGAATTTCATTCATATATTTGCCTTCATTTAAGCATTTTCCAAATTTTTCTTTATCTAAGTTTAATTCTTCAGCAAATTTTATTAAATTTTCTTTACTAAAGCCTCCAACATTTTCTCCAGCTTGATTTTTAAAAAGAATATCTACATATTCCCAGAATTTATTTTGTTCCCTTGCGCATTTTGAAGCTAAGCTTGCTTGAGTTGATTCAGGACCTAAAAAAGCAAAATCTCTATGATAAAAAACTACTAATCCCTTATTTATATATTCTTCTTTAATCTTCTTAAAAGATTCGAAATATAATTTTCGGCAAAAAGGACATTGAAAATCAGAAAATTCAATTATTTTTACTGGAGCATTAGGATTTCCTAACGGAGGATTAAAGCCGGTTAAATTGTTTATATTATTTAAATTTAAATTAACTGAAATATTGGCTGAGGTTTTTATAGGTGTTACATTTTGAAATAATAAATATCCTCCACTTATAAGTAAAATTAACAAAACTAAGGCTGGTAAAATTTGATTTGCGTTCATTTATAAATATTTGTATTAATAGTTCCGACTGTATTTATAATTATATCACCTTTTATTTTTTCGTTTAAAGACGAAATTGTAATTGTTGCATTAGTAGCATAACCAGTAGCTGGCGCAAAAATAATTTCTATAGCTGAATTTGAAGTAGGATTTAAAAATTTATTATTTTCACTTAGATAATTAACAAAAACTTTTGTTGAAGAAGCATAAGATGGACCTGCAAATAAGTAATAGGCAGATGTAGAATTTTCAAAATAAACGCCCCAACTAGTATATTCTTCTTTAATCAAAGATTTTTCTCTTGCTAATTCTAAGGTTTTCTTTATAGAAATAACATCTTTAGAAACATTAGCATAATCTGAAGAAAATTCTAAAAATCTACTAAAAAATACAGAAATTATTAACAAAAAAATAAGAATCACTAAAGTAATTTCTATCAAAGAAAATGCTTGGTTTATAATATTTTTCATGAATAATATTTTAAATTTTATCCTTGTAAACTTCGGTCAAATTTTAAGCCTTTTATTATCTATAATTTTAATATTTCTTGTAAATAAAGAAAAAAAGTATTGGTTTTTGATTTTCCTTTTATTTTTTGTTATTTACTTTGGTTTCGCTACTTTTAAAAGCTATCTTCAACTTACAATATGGAAAAATCATCCTATTTCTAAATACCTTTTACCTCCTTATCAGCCTATAAATTATTTTCTATCTTATTCATATCATCATTTTTATAAAGATCTTGTTTGGCGTTTAGTAGGAGCTTTTTTGGTATTTTTAATAATTTATGCTCTTAATAAGCTATTCAAGGAAACATTATTTTACTATGAAGAATATTATATGGTCCCAATATTAACTGCTTTGATAGATTTTCCTTTAAATTTTTTGTTATTAATAACAGGATTCTTGATGATTTTTTTGTGGCATATGGTTGGTATTGTTAAAAAAAGTTCTACTTTTTCAGAAAAAATTTCTTTTAAAAATTATTGGGTTTTTCTTTGTATATTCTTTATAATAATTAATATAATCACAAAAAATAATTTGCATTTTTTAGAAGCTTTTAAACCATGATTCTTACCAACGAAGAATTAAAAGAGTTACTAATCAAAAATCATGTTATAGACGAAACTACTTGGGATGAAATTGAAAAAGAATCTAAAAGGTTAAATATAAACCCATTGGACTTAATGTTTAGCAGAAGATGGCTAGATAAAGATTTTTTTGCTAATATTTTAAGTGAATATTTAGGAATAAAAAGGGCTAATTTAAAAGGCCTCGTTATCCCACCAAGTATTTTAAGATTAGTTCCTGAACAAATCGCTATTCAAAAAAAAGTTATTCCTATAAATATTGAGGGGGATGTACTTCAAGTAGCTATGGCTAATCCTAGAGACTTTGAGACTATAAATTTATTGAGTAATATTACAGGAAAAAAAATAGAACCTATGGTGGCTTTAGAAGATGAGATCCAAAGAGCGCTAATAAATTATCAAGCTTTATATAAAGAAAAATATCAGGAAGTTTTAAATAAAGAAGTATCTCAATTTGAAAGAGCGTTTTTAACAGAAGAAGAACAAAGGTTGTCTGCCACAAGAATTGTTGATAATTTATTAAACTACGCAATGGGATTAAATGCCTCTGATATTCATATAGAAATTTTTGCTAATTATAGCTTAGTTAGATTTAGAATTGATGGAGTTTTAAGGGAGATAATGAGATTGCCTAAAAATTTGCATTCTTCATTGATAGCTAGAATTAAAATTTTATCTCAGCTTCAAATTGATGAACACTTTAGACCTCAAGATGGGAGATTTAAAACAAAATTAGGAGATTTTGAGTTTGATATAAGAGTTTCCATTGTTCCTACAATGTATGGAGAAAAAGCTGTTTTAAGATTATTAGCATCAACTTTTAGACCTACATCTTTAGCGGAATTAGGACTGAATGAAAAAAATCAAGAATTCTTAGAAAGAGCTATGACTAAAACTTATGGAATGATACTTTCTACTGGTCCTACAGGATCAGGAAAAACTACTACCTTATATACTATTTTGCAGCTTTTGAATAGACCTGAGGTTAATATTTGTACTATTGAAGATCCAATTGAATACGAACTAGAAAGAATTAATCAAATTCAAGTTAATCCTAAAGTAGATTTAACTTTTGCTTCTGGTTTGAGAAGCCTTTTAAGACAAGACCCTAATATTATCATGGTTGGTGAGATTAGAGATTATGAAACTGCTGATATTGCTGTACAAGCAGCTTTAACAGGGCACCTTATACTTTCTACTTTGCATACTAATGATGCACCTACAGCAGTCCCAAGATTAATTGACTTAGGTGTACCTAAATATTTAGTAGCATCAACTTTAACTTTGGTTATGGCTCAAAGATTAGTTAGAAAAATTTGTTTAAATTGTGTTACCTCAGAAGAGGTTAAAAGTTATCAAGAGGAATTAATTAAAGATCAACTTCTTAGATCTGGTTATTCTGAAGAAGAATTAAAAAATGTAGAGTTACCTAAATATATTTATAGAGGAAAAGGTTGTGAATTTTGCGGATATTCTGGGTATAAAGGTAGAACAGGAATTTTTGAAATGTTCTATGTAGATGATGAAATAGCAGATTATTTAGCTAGAAAAGAATTTAATTTAGTTGAATTTAAAGATATGTTAAGAAACAAAGGTTTTCGTACTATGTTTGAAGATGGTTTTGAAAAAGTTGTCGCAGGTGTTACTACCTTAGAAGAAGTATTAAGAGTAATTAAAGAATAAAAAATGAGATTTTATAAATTTCAAGCTGTAGATAACTTAGGTAAATTTCACAAAGGAAAATTATTAGCTGAATCAGAACAAGAAATCGTTGAATATTTAGCTAGCATAGGCTTAACGCCTATTAAAATTTATTTATCTACAGAAACTTTTGTAAATAAAATTCTAAGATCCTTTAGAAAACTTTCTTTAAAAGATAAAATATTTTTTGCTCGAAATATATCTTTAATTTTAAAATCTGGAGCAGGTTTAATTGAGGGTTTAAAAATTTTTGTCAGAAACTTAAAAGATGGTTATTTGAAGGATTTTATTTTATTCTTAATTTATAACCTTCAAAAAGGTAATCCTTTTTATTTAACATTTCAATATTTTCCTGAAAGTTTTACTCCTGTAGAAGTAGAACTTATAAAAATCGGTGAACTTTCTGGTAATCTAAGTAAAACTTTTGATAATTGGGTTGAAAATTTAGAAAAAGAAAAAAATGTACGTACCGAACTTTTATCATCTTTGCTTTATCCTTCAATAATTCTTATAGCTGCCTTTGGAGTAATAATTTTGGTAACTACCTTTGTAATGCCTAAAATCGCAGGATTAGTACAACAAATGGGAACTAAACTACCTACTTTTTCAAGAGTTATTCTTTCTACAGGTATCTGGATAGGAGATCATATAAAAATAATTTTTGCGATATTAGCACTATTAATCATCATTTTTATAAGTTTATTTATAACAAGAAATGGTAGACGCATATTGCTTTTAATTGCTTTAAAATTACCTATTTTAAAAACATTAATTTTGAATATGAATTTACGATCTTTTTGTTTTGTTTTTGGCTCTTTAATAGAAAGTGGTATTACTGTATCGCAATCTCTTTATCTTACAAGTTTAGTTATATCTCACCCTGAACTCAAAGAAGCAGCTTTAAGGATGTACCAAAAAATACAAGGCGGAGCTAATTTTGAAGAGGTTTTGGTTCAAGAAAGAATTTTCCCTCCTGTTTTTTCTGGAGTTATGATAATAGGTTCTGAGACTGGTAACTTATCTAAAGTATTAGAAGTTATGGAAAAATACTATGAAGATGAAGTAAAATATTCTATTAAAAATTTAATGACCTTATTAGAGCCGCTTTTAATAGTTTTTGTAGGCATGATAGTCGGATTAATAGCAATTTCAATAGTAGTTCCAGTTTATCAACAAATTTCTGCACAATTGGAACAAGGTTTACAACAAAGACAAATGCCATAAAAATGCATAATGAATTAGAAAAAATTAGAAAATTAAACATAGATCCTTATCCAGAGAAAAGTAAAAGAGATTATGTAATTAATGATGTTTTGAAAAATTTTAATAAATTTTTAAGAAATAAAAAAGGTTTTTGGTTAGCTGGAAGAATTATGGCAATAAGAGATCATGGTAACATTATTTTTATTGACCTAAAAGATGAGTCAGGAAAAATTCAAGGCATTCTTAGAAAAGATGTTACTAAAAAATTTAACTTGTTTAGTGAAATCTTTAAAATGGGAGATTTTATTTCAGTTTTTGGAATTGCTTTCTTACCTAAATCTAAAGAAAAAAGTATTCTAATAGAAAGATATATTTTATTAGCAAAATGTTTAAAAAATTTTCCAAAAGATTATTACAAAGTTAGAGATGAAGAACTTCTTTCTAGAAACCCTTATTTAAGAACTATTTTTTATCCTGAAGATAAAGAAATTTTTGATAAAAGATTTTATATTATTCGCCTTTTGAGAGAAATTTTATGGGAAAAAGGATTTATTGAAGTAGAAACTCCCATTTTGCAAACACATTATGGTGGTGCTTTAGCGAAGCCCTTTAAAACATATTTAGAGGCCTTAGATTTGCCTTTATATTTAAGAATCGCTCCTGAACTTTATTTGAAAAAAATGATTATTGGTGGCTTTGAAAAAATTTTTGAAATAGGAAAAAATTTTAGAAACGAAGGTATTGATAGGGAGCACAATCCAGAATTTACTATGATGGAATTATATTATGCTTACTGTGATCGAGATAATTTAATGAAATTTGTAGAAGATTTACTTAAAGAGCTAGTAAAAAGATTTAATAAAAAATTTACGAAAAAAGAAAGTTATCTTATCGAATATCAAGGTAATAAAATTAATTTTGGCAAAAAATGGAAGAGAATTAAGTATGTGGAAATAATTAAAAAATATACAGGGTTAGATTACTTTAAAAATACTCTAGATGATTTTTTGAAATTTGCAGAAAAAAATCAAATAGAATTTAACCCTAAGATAATCACAAAAGGTAAAATTGTTGATGAAATTTTTAAAAAATTAATTAGAAAAAAATTAATACAGCCAACATTTTTAATAGACCACCCCAAAGAAATTTCACCTTTAGCAAAATTGAACCCTAAAAATTCTCAGCTTACATTACGTTTTCAAGGATATATTGGAGGCCTAGAAATTATCAATGCTTTTGCTGAATTAAACGACCCTATAGATCAAAAACAAAGATTTGAAGAACAAGCAAGAGCTTTAGAAAAAGGAGATGAAGAAGCGCATCCTTATGATGAAACTTTTATAGAAGCTTTAGAATACGGGATGCCTCCTACAGCTGGTTTAGGTATTGGTATCGATAGATTAGTTGTAATTTTGACTAATTCAAAATACTTAAGAGAAGTCATATATTTCCCATTTGTAAAAGAAAAAGAAAATTGATAAAATTAATATTAAGGGCCCATAGCTCAGTTGGTAGAGCGCCGCTATGGCATGGCGGAGGCCGAGGGTTCGAGTCCCTCTGGGTCCATTTTTAAAATTACGGGGTGTGGCCTAATGGTTAAGGCGCGTGGTTTGGGACCACGAGATTGCCGGTTCGAATCCGGCCACCCCGACTTATTTTTCATAAATAGATCAAGTATAATTAAATATGTTTGTAATCATTATTAGAAAAGATGAAAAAAGAAGTTGTTGAAGGAGTTGTTATTGAAGCTTTACCCGATACAACATTTAAAGTGAAATTAAAAACAGGTGAAGAAGTGCTGGCATATTTGTCTGGGAAAATGAGGATAAATTATATAAAAGTAGTACCTGGTGATGAGGTTGTAGTTGAACTTTCACCATATGATAAAACAAAAGGTAGAATTATAAAAAGAAAATAAAAAATGAAAGTTCAAGCATCAGTAAAAAGAAGGTGTAAAAAATGTAAAATTGTAAGAAGAAAAGGGCGAATTTATGTAATTTGTGAAAATCCTAAACATAAGCAAAGGCAAGGATAAACTATGGTTAGAATTGCAGGAGTAGAAATTCCAAATGAAAAAAGAATTTTGTTTGCTTTGCCAAAAATATATGGTATTGGTAGATCTTTGGCTAAGAAAATATGCGAAACTTTGAATATTGATCCTATGAAAAAAACAAAAGAATTAACTATGGAAGAAATTAGTAAAATTGAAAAATATATTGATGAAAATTTAAAAGTAGAAGGCGATTTAAGAAGAGAAATTCAAGCAAATATTAGAAGGTTAATAGATATTCAATGTTATAGAGGGTTAAGACATTTAAGAAAATTACCGGTTTGGGGGCAAAGAACAAGAACTAATGCAAGAACAAGAAAAGGACCCAGAAAAACGGTCGGTTCTGGTAAAAGAAAAGTATCTAAAAAATAAAAAATGGGTAGAACAAGAACAAAAGTCATCCAAGGTGAAGAAATTCCTAAAACCACCACAACTAAGGTTAAAAAGAGTAAAAAGAAAAAAAAGATTGATGTTGGTATTATCCATATAAATTCTCACTTTAACAATACTTTAATGTGTTTTACAGATGCTAATGGAAATGTTTTATGTTGGAGTTCTGCTGGAAGTTGTGGATTTAAAAACACCAAAGAGGCTACGCCTTATGCTGGCGCTAAAACCGCAGAAGTTTTATTGGAAAAAATTAAAGCGAATTTCGAAGTAGGAGAAGTAAAAGTAATTGTTAAAGGAATTGGTCCTGGAAGAGAATCTGCTTTAAGAGTTTTATTTAATTCGGATCTTAATATTACTGAAATTGAGGATAGGACTCCTGTACCTTTTGGTGGTCCTACTCCTCCAAAACCAAGAAGAGTATAATGCTTATAGAGAAAAAATGCAAAATTTGTAGAAGCTTGGGACAAAAGATACTGTGGAATAATAGATGCGCTTCTAATAAGTGTGCGCTTTCAAGAAGAAGAACTAGACCGGGTATGCATGGAGCTAAGCCTAGAGTTTTATCTGATTACGGAAGAAGTTTAATTGAGAAGCAAAAAATAAAATTTTATTATCTATTAAAAGAAAAGCAATTGAAAAGATTAGTTGAAAAAGCTGAAAAAATGAATGAACCTACTCCACAAACTTTGATTAAATTACTCGAAAGCAAACTTGATAATGTTATCTGGCGTTTAGGTTATACAGATTCAAAATTGCATGCTAAACAGTTAGTAAGTCATGGTCATTTTTTGGTTAATGGTAAAAGAGTAAAATCTTCTTTCATTTTCTTATCCCCTGGAGATGTTATTGAAATTAGACCACAAAGCAAAGATATTGAACCCTTTAAAAATTTACATAAAAAATTCAAAATTTATACACCACCGCCTTGGCTAAGGATAGATATTAACACATTAAAAGGAGAATTTTTAAGATACCCTGAACCAGAAGAATTAAATTTGCCTTTTAATGTACCTTTAGCTTTACAATTTTATTCTAAGTAGTCGGAATTAAAATCTTAGCACCATGATCAAAGAATTAGTTTTACCAGAAAAACCAAAACTAGTTTTTTCAGAAAAGAATAAAGCTACTTTTGAGATAGCTCCTTTATATCCTGGTTATGGGATTACTATAGGTAATGCCTTAAGAAGAGTTTTATTATCTTCAATCAAAGGATCAGCTATTACTATTGTTCATATTGAAAATGTTTTACATGAATTTTCGACTATTCCTGGAGTTTTGGAAGATGTTTTGGATATTTTATTAGCCCTTAAAAAAGTTAGAGTTAAATATGAAGGAGAAGAGCCAATTGAATTGGAATTATACAAAAAAGGCGAAGGTCCGATTTATGCTGGAGATATTAAATGTCCAGCTGGAGCAGAAATTGTAAACCCTGATTTAAAAATTGCTACCATTACTTCTAATGATACTGAAGTAAAAATGACTTTAATTGTAGAAAGAGGGTATGGATTTTCTTCTGCAGAAGAAAGGGAGAAAGATAGAGTTGAACCAGGAACAATTGTTTTAGATGCGATATTTTCTCCAATAGTTAATGTAAATTATGAAGTTGAAAATATTGTATATAAGGAAAGAGCTGATTATAATTTACTACGTATAACTATCGAGACTGATGGTACTATTACACCAGAAAAGGCCTTAAAAGAAGCGAGCGAAATATTAATTAAGCATTTTGAAATCATAAATGAGGCATTTAGTGAAAGTTAAAAAATTTCATAGAAAAAAAGACCAGAGAGAGGCTTTGTTTAAGATTTTGGCGCATAATTTGATAATGAAAGAACAAATTAAGACTACCACAGAAAGAGCAAAATATTTAAGAAGAATTGTTGAAAAACTAATTACTACTGCCAAAAAACAAAATTTAGCTGCTTTAAGAAGATTATTAAGTAAATTACCTAAAAAATCTGCATATAAGTTATTTTATGAAATAGCTCCTAGATACAAAGACCGAAATGGTGGTTATACGAGAATAATTAAATTGCCTCTCAAAAGAAAAGGCGATAATGCCGAATTAAGCATTATAGAATTTGTTTAAAAATGTTAGTAATTAGATTTCAACCTGTAGGTAAAAAGCATCAAAAAATTTTTAGGGTTGTCCTTCAAGAAAAAAGAAGTAAATTACAAGGAAAGTATATTGCAAAATTAGGATGGTGGGATCCGCGAAGAAAAATAGGAGAATTTGATAAAGAAAGAATTGAATTTTATATAAAAAATGGTGCGCAGGTTTCTGATTCTGTTTGGAATTTATTAATTAAAAAAGGGGTTATTAAAGGTAAAAAGAGATCTATTGCTATTTCTAAGAAAAAGAAAGAAAATGTGGAGACTGCCTAAAATTGTAAAACTAAAAAATAATTTGAAAGTAATTTTATATTCTTCAGATGAATTTATAACAGCTTCTATCCTAGCCTTGGTTAAAACTGGAACTGATTACGAAACTAAAAAATTAAATGGTATTTCACATTTTGTTGAACATTTATTTTTTAAAGGCAGCGAAAATTTCCCATCTTCTAAAGTTTTAGGTCTAGAACTTGATAAAATAGGAGCAAGTTATAATGCTTTTACTTCATATGAATATACAGGATATTACATCAAAACCCTACCAGAATATTTTGAAAGAGCAGTTTATTTAATATCAGATATTTTATGTAATCCTCTTTTCCCAGAAGAAGAAATTGAAAAAGAAAGAAATGTAATTTTAGAAGAAATTAATTATCATATTGATACTCCTACTTCTTACATTTTTGATGAAGTCCTTAAGATTACATTTGGAGATCAACCAGCTGGATGGTCAATTTTAGGAACCTCTAAAAATTTACGTGCTATTAAAAGAGAGCATATTTTAAAATATTTCAAAACCCATTATACTGTTAATAATACTTACTTAGTTTTGGTTGGTAATTTTAATCAAAATAGAATTTTGAAAATTTTAAATAAATTTTTCGAAAAATACTCTAATAACAAAGCTCCCCAAAAAGCTATTTTTGATAGCAAAAAATCACCTAAATTAAAAGGGAAAATTTATACCCGTAAAGACTTAAAACAAGCACATATTTTGATTTTGTTTAAAACTGATGGATTGAAAGATTTAAAAGATAGAAGATTTGCCTTAGGCGTTTTAACAAGCTTGCTTGGTTATGGCTTAAGTTCAAGGTTGTTTAGAATTTTACGAGAAGAACTTGGAATTACTTATTACATAAAAGTAGATACAGATTTTTATACAGATAGAGGCTATTTCTTTATCCAAACAGGATGTAATTTAGAAAAAATTGAAAATACCCTTAAAAGAATTTTAGAAGAATTTCAAAAAATCAAAAGAGAAAGAATTTCAGATGAAGAAATCGAAAAATCAAAAGCTATTTTAGAAAGTTCTCTTCTTTCCACAGCAGAATCTTCTTTAAATTTAGCTTATTTTTATGGTATAGATTATCTTATTTTCAACAAATTTTTATCACCTAACGATTATATTCTAAAAATCAAAAAGGTAAAAGAAGGGGAATTAAAGCGAGAACTTAATAAATTAATCACCTACGATAATTTAAAATTTGGAATTTTAGTTCCAGATGAATATAAAAATCTTAAGATAGCTAAAATCTTTAAAAAAACTTTATAATTAGTTAATGGTTTTAAAAGAAGAATTTAAAAGAAGTTTAATTTTTTGGAGCATCCCAATTGTTGCTCTTTTATGTTGGTTTTTAAAAGATGTTCTTTTTATAATTTTAATCTCTATTTTTTTAGGCTTAGCCGTGCAACAATGGGCTATTTATATCAAATTTAAATTTAAAATTCCATTTTATTTAAATATCGCTTTAATTTATTTAACTTTTGCTTTGCTTTTTGTCGTAATTTTGTATATTTTAGCGCCAGCAATTGTCTTAGAACTTAAAAATATTTTACCCAACATTCAAGATTATATAGAAAATTTAGGCTTGAAAGGAATTTCTAATTACTTAACTAATTTCTTAAAAACACCTGCTCCTGAATTTTTTATAAATACTTCTAAATATTTAATTAATATGATTGGCGGTTTGTTTAATTTAATTTTGATTTTGGTAATGTCTTTTTACGTTGCTACACAGGTTAATCTAATTCCAGAATTTTTAGATCGTATTTTTAAAGAAAATAGCAAAAGATATTTCAATCTTATTGAAAAAATTAAAAAAGGATTAGCTGCGTGGTTAGCAAGTCAATTATTTCTGATGATTTCTGTAGGGCTTGCCTCATTTTTATTAATGTTTTTCTTAAAGCTTCCTTATGCTGGAATTATTGGTTTAATTGCAGGTTTTACAGAAATTATCCCAATTATAGGACCAATTTTAGGTGCAACAGCAGCTATTATTTTGACATTAGCGCATGATCCTAATAAAATAATATTTGTCCTAATAGGATTTGTATTAATCCAACAGCTAGAGAATAATTTATTGGTTCCTCTTGTAGCTAGAGCTGCTTTAAAAATTAAACCTTTTATAACTTTGGTGGGTATCTTAATAGGAGGTAAAATTGGTGGAATTTTAGGCATTTTTTCTGTTTTGCCACTATTAGTTATTTTTTATGAAATTTATGAAGAATTTTTTAAAATTAAATAATGATGTTAAAAGATTTCAAAACCGCATACGGTAAAAATTTGACAAAAAATTTATTAATCAAAGAACTCAAAGATTTTATTTTGGCTGATAAAAGATATAAATACAGAATCTTGGTAGGTACAGATTCAGAAATTCAGGAAAATGGAGTAGAATTTATTTCTGTAATTGTTGTTCATAGAGTTGGATATGGTGCTAGATATTTTTGGAAAAAGATTAACATAAAAAGAAAAATGGATTTATTTACGAGGTTATGGGAAGAGGCAAATTTAAGTTTAGAAATAAGTAAGGAAATTTTAGAAGAATTAATTAAAGAGAGATTGGAATTTGATTTTGAACTACATCTAGATTTAAGTACAACGGGTAAAAGCAAAAGTGTTGTTAAAGAAATAATTAATTTAGTTAAGGGCTATGGATTTGAGGTTAAAATTAAACCTGAAGCTTATGCTGCAAGTAAAATTGCTGATCATTTATTGTAAGTCGTTATTTAGTTAAGAATTTAAAGAACTGCTTGATCCGAGAATTAATTCATTAAAAACTAACAAAAAAATTAGATTGATAAGTACAGAAGGTAAGCAAATAGGTATTTTAACCTTAAAAGAAGCTATGGAAATTGCTGAAAAAAATAATACTGGGTTAATTTTAATTTCAGATAAGGTTGATCCACCAATAGTTAAACTTGGTGATTATCAAAAATACCTTTATCAATTAAAAAGAAGGCAAAAAAAAGAAGGTGGTGCTGAATTAAAGGAGATCAGAATAAGCTTTCAAGAAGCTGAAGGTGATTTAAAAAGAAAAGCTAAGCAAATTGAAGAATTTTTACAAGAGGGTCATCAAGTTAGAATAAGAATGATTTTAAAAGGTCGACAATTATTGCATGTAGATTTAGCAGAAGAAAAAATCAAAAAATTTTTGGAAATGATAGAAATTCCAATTAAATTAACAAGCGAAATTAAAAAACAAGGAAATAATTTGATAGTTAATATTTCTAAAAAATGACACCAGGTAAATTAAGAAAATCGGTTTTAAAAAGATTTAAAATAACGAAAAATAAAAAGGCTTTGAGGCGTATTAGCGGTATTAACCATTTTTTAAGCAAAAAACATAGAAACTTAGTAAGAGAAAAAAGAAGATTAACTGATAGTAATTTAGAATTAATTGAAGATTATTTAAATTATTAATAAAAATGCTAAAAATAAAAATTGCTATTTCAGGAGCTTCAGACACGACTTTTTGCGCCTCAAATGTTAATGAATTGGCTTATGAAATAGGTAAAGAATTAGCTTTAAGAAATATTATTACTGTAACAGGAGCGACAACAGGAGCTCCTTTTTGGGCTGCTAAAGGAGCTTATGAAAATAATGGATATGTAGTTGGTTTTTCCCCTGCAATTAATAAAGAGGAGCATATAAAAGTTTATGAATTACCTATAGATTATCATCATCTTATTTTTTATACTGGTTTAGGACATTCAGGAAGGAATTTAATTCTGGTAAGATCTGGAGATGCTGTAATTTTTATTTGTGGTCGAACAGGAACCTTAAACGAATTTATTATAGCTTATGAAGAAAAGAAACCTATGGGGATTTTAGTTGGTTCAGGAGGAGAAGAAAAACATATGAAAAAAATAATAGAAGAGGCTAGAAAAGAGCATAATAAAATTGTATGGGAATCAGATCCTAAAATTTTAATTGAAAAATTGTTAAAATTTATTGAATAAAATGGATTATTTAGAAATAATTTACCGATTATTTTTAGGTAGCACTTTAGGAGCTTTGATAGGAGTTGAAAGGAGCTTTTTTAAAAAACAAGCAGGATTTCGTACTTTTGCTTTAGTTGGTTTAGGAGCTACTCTTTTTTCTTTAATAGCGGCAAAATTTTCACCTGATTCTACTACTAGAATTTTAGCTAATATTGTTTTAGGAATAGGATTTTTGGGTGCTGGGATTATTTTTTATCACGAAGAAAAAGTAATTGGTGCAACAACAGCAGCTGCATTATGGACAACAGCAGCTATTGGAGCTAGTGTAGGTCAAGGATTTTATTTAGAAGCTTTTGTAACAACTATTTTAGTACTTCTAATTTTATCTATTTTACCTTTTATTGAAGAAAAAATACGGCAACATGATTAACCTATTAACAAGTATTTTTTTAATAACAAGTACAATTATTGGGTTAGGAGTGTTTATTTTACCTTATACCTTAGCTCATTCAGGAACTTACTTTTGGCTTTGGTTTTTAATTGTTCCTATTTTAATTTTTTATGTTCATTTAGCTTACAGTGAAATAATTTTTCAAATTGATGAAAAACATAATCTACCTGGGCTTAGTGAAAAAATTTTAGGTAAAAACTGGAAAAATATTGTTTGGCTAATAGATTTTTTAGGAAATTTATTTGTTTTTGCAAGTTATTATTTAGCCTTGGCTAGATTTACCAACTTAATTTTCACTTTTAATAATGAATTATTAATTAGATTATTTTATGCATTTTTAGTAATCATTATAATTTTATTTTCTGTAAACTCTTTTTCAAAAACTGAAAGTATATTAGCATTTTTTATGATTTTGCTTTTTTTAATTTTAGGTATTTATTTTTTGCCTCAAATTAACTTAAATAATTTTCAAATAGAATTTTTAAATCCTTGGTTAGCTTATGGTGTTTTAATATTTGCTTATACAGGATATTCTTCTTTGCAAATGGTTTATGATATTATAGGGAAAAATAAAAAAGTTATGTTTTGGATTAATTTAATTTCCATTTTGCTAGTAACATTTTTATATTTGTTATTTGTTGTTTCTATCTATGGTACATTCGGCAAAAATGTTTCTTCTACAACCCTAGAAAATCTAAAAGCGGTTGCTAATCCTTATATTGTAAAAGCAGCTTCTTTTTTAGTTATTTTGAATATCTTAACTACATTTATAGCTTTAGCCTTTTATTTAAAACGGGGATTAATTTTTGATTATAAAATCAATAGCATCTTATCCTGGTTAATTATAAGTTTAGTGATATTTCTTATTCCATTCTTAAAATTAGAAAATATTGCAAAATTAGTAAGCTTAACAGGAAGTATATTTTTAGGGTTTAATTTATTTGTGTTACTTTTGTGTTATTTAAAACTAAAAAATTACATTTATTTCAAAATCCCTAAAATTTTGGTTATAATTTTATTAATACTCTTAGGTTTTGGTTGGTTTATAGGAATACTAACGGAAATTATGGGCGGGTAGCTCAGTGGCAGAGCGTCTCGCTTACAACGAGAAGGTCAGAGGTTCGATTCCTCTCCCGCCCAATTTATTTTTGCTATAATTTAAAAATATGGAGGCTCAAGATCTTCCAACAAAATATAATCCTAAAGAAATTGAAGAGAAAATTTATCAAAAGTGGCTTCCGTATTTGAAAATAGAAAAACAAAAAGGTGTTAAGAATTTTATAGCCTTGATGGCACCACCGAATGTTACTGGAAGTTTGCATATGGGCCATTCTTTGCAAAATACTTTACTTGATGCTTTTTTAAGATATAAAAGAATGAATGGTTATAAAATAATTTGGATTCCTGGTTTGGATCATGCTGGTATTGCCACTCAAAATGTAGTAGAAAAAGAATTGAAAAAAGAAGGCTTAACAAGATTTGATCTTGGTAGAGAAAAGTTTATTGAGAGGGTTTGGCAATGGAAAGAAAAATATGGAGGTATTATTTTAGAACAATTTAAAAAATTAGGTATTACTCCTGATTGGTCAAGAACAAGATTTACTTTAGATAAAAATTATGTTAGATGGGTAGAAAAAGCTTTTATAGAATATTACAAAAAAGGATGGATTTATAGAGATTACAGAGCTATAAACTTTTGCCCACGCTGTAAAACAAGTCTTTCTGATTTAGAGATTGAATATATTGAAAAAGATGGAAAGCTTTATTACATTAAATATCCTCTTAATGATTCGCAAGAATTTTTAATTGTTGCTACAACTAGACCAGAAACAATGTTAGGTGATGTGGCTTTAGCTGTTAATCCCAATGATCAAAGATATACTAAATATATTGGCCGAACAGCTATTTTGCCTATTATAAACAGAGAACTTCTAATTATTACTGATATAAGGGTTGACCCTAAGTTTGGTACCGGCGTTGTTAAAATTACTCCTGCTCATAGTATCATTGATTATGAAATTGGAATTAAACATAATTTACCTATGATTAAAGTGATTGATGAATCAGCAAAAATAGTAAATGTTCCTCAATTTGAAAACTTAGATTATTTAACTGCCCGAGAAAAAGTTCTTCAGATTTTAAAAGAACAAAATTTATTAGTAAAAGAAGAGGATATTAAACATCATATTCCTATTTGTTATCGATGCCAAACAGAATTACAAGTTATTCCTTCTAAAGAATGGTTCTTAAAAATGGATTATTTAGCTGCCTTAGCTAAAGATGCAGTTAAAAATAGAAAAATATTTATTATACCTAATAGATTTAAGAAGATTTATTTTGCTTGGCTTAAAAATGTTAAAGATTGGTGTATTTCAAGAAAAATATGGTGGGGACAAACTTTACCAGTTTGGTATTGTAAAAACTGTGAAGATAGTTATGTAGTAAGTATTAAAAAGCCTAATAAAAAATGTAAAATTTGTAAAAAATCTAATTGGTATAGAACTGAAGAGGTTTTTGATACTTGGTTCTCTTCAGCTTTATGGCCTTTTGCTATTTTGTATACCAAAAAAGAAAAAAAATGGTATCCAGCAGATGTAGTATTTTCTGCCAGAGATATTTTAAATCTTTGGATTACAAGAATGATTTTTTCTGGTTTATATTTTATGAAAAATGTACCATTTAAATTAGTTTATATTCATCCTACTGTTTTAACTAAAGAAGGCAAAAGAATGTCAAAAAGTTTAGGAACTGGCATTGATCCTTTAGATTTAATTGAAAAATATGGGGCTGATGCTTTAAGATTTGGTTTAATTTGGCAAACAACAAACTTACAAGATTTAAGATTTGACGAAGTAAATATTGAAAATGGAATGAAATTTGCAAATAAAATTTATAATGCTGTTAGATTTTATTTAATCCGTTATCCTGAAATGCAAAAAAGACAAGGTTTTAGTAGTGAAGATCGAAAGATTATAAGAGCTTTCAATTCTACTTTAAAATACGTTAATAAAAATATAGAAAGGTTACAATTTTCCAATGCCTTAAAAAGAATTTATAAATTTTTCTGGAATCAACTTTGCGATGTTTATATTGAAACTTGTAAAGGAAATACAAAAAATAACCCTGAAGTCCTTCGTATGGTACTTTTAAATTCTCTTAAATTATTACATCCTTTTATGCCTTTTATAACAGAATATTTATGGTCATTAACTGGGAATAAGAATTTATTACTCTTAGAAAAGTGGCCACAGCAAATTTAACAACTTGTTTTTTCCCAAATTTTACTTTTATATTTTTAACATCTTTAATTCCTATCTGGATTTGGTGGGAATTTATCTATTTAGAGGATGACCATCCTGAACCTAGATATATGCTTTTATTGGCAATTATTTTAGGGATTGTAGCTGCAATTTTAAGTTATTTTGCTCAAGCAAAAATTTATTATCTATTAGGATATGAATTTAATTATGTTTATTATTTCTTATCTGCTTTTGTTGAAGAATTTTTCAAGTTCATTTTGGTGTTTCTATTTATTTTACCTACTAGATATTTTGATGAACTTGTCGATGTTATGATATATATGGGTTTTACTGCTTTAGGATTTGCTTTTATAGAAACTTATTTAAATATTTGTTCTGTACTAATAAATCCTCCAGAAGGAATTAGTCCATTTTTTGCTTCAATAGCTGTATCTATATTAAGATTTTTAGGGGCTAATTTTCTTCATATGTTAGCTTCTGTTCTTGTTGGTTTTGGTTATGCAGTAAGCCTTAAAACAAGAAGGGTTTTGCCTTTTGTTTACAGTTTTTTGATGGCAACTTTTTTGCATTTTTTGTATAATATTTTTATAATTAGAGAGGATGTTAAATTATTGATTTTCCCAATTTTATGGGCTGTATACTTCATAACATTAATAGAATTTAAAATAATAAAAATCAAAAATGGCAGAGTGGGGACATACACATCCAATTAATTTAGAGGAAGAAGAAGGACAATTAGCTGTAGATGTTTATTTAAAAGATGGAGAGTTGGTCATTGTTTCTCCTATTTCAGGTGTAACTATGAATGATATAGAAATCTTAGTGCATGGTGATATGCTAATAATAAGAGGTAAAAGATTGCCACCAGAAAATCCTAAAATAACAGATTACTTATATAGAGAATGTTATTGGGGACCATTTTCAAAAACTATAATTCTACCAAGGGATGTAGATGTTGATAATATTAAAGCTAGTTTAAAGGATGGTATCTTAATGATTAGAATTCCTAAAATTAGAGGCGAGACAGTTAAAAAAATTGAACTAGAGTAATGATTTATAATTATTATATGCGGCTGTAGCTCAGTGGCAGAGCGGGTGTCTTATAAACACCAGGTCGGAGGTTCGAATCCTCCCAGCCGCATATTATGAAAAAAAATTTTTTATTATTTTTAATCTTATTCTTGCCTTTTTATACTTTTGCTCAAGGATTGCCTTTTGGCACACCTCGAGTAGTTTACCTTTCTCCTTTTCCTTGTTTAAATGGAGGAGTTATGATAAAAGTACAACCTCCTGCTGGAGCTTTTTTAAGTATTCCACCTGGTCCTTATTTTGTTCCTATCGGAAGTAATAGATATTTAAATTTTATTTACCCTCCGGTTCCTGGAACAAAAATGTTAGGGTGGTGGGTTCCTGGAGGAGTATGCATCAAACCAGCATTCCCTCATCCAATACCAATTCCAACTATTGGAACTATTACTGGTTATGGAAGCGCTTTAGGGCTTTAACTTTCTGTAACGATATTTAAGATTTTATTTTGTGCTAAAATTATTTTGCTTATTTTTTTGTTTTCTAAGAATTTTTTCACTCTTGGTCTATTTAAAACTATTTCTTTTAATTTTTCAATATCAATTTGATCTTCTAAAATTTCTATTTCATCTCTCTTTTTACCATCTATTTGAATAATTATTTTTCTTGTCTTTTCTTCAATGTATTTAGAATCATACTTAGGCCATTTCTCATAATCTAACAAGCTTTTATTACCTAACAAAGACCAAATTTCTTGTGAAATATGAGGAGCAAAAGGAAAGAGAAGTTTTACAAAAGTTTTCCATGTTTCTATAGAAACCTTTTTATTACTAATAAAATTAATAAATTCCATCATAGCACTTATAGCAGTATTAAACTTAAAACTTTCAATATCTTCACTAACTTTTTTGATAAGTCTATTTAACTCTCTTAATATTTCTTGATCTTTTTCTTTTTTAATTTTTTCTTTCTTAATTTTCTTAGTTAATTCCCATATTCTGTTTAAAAATCTATGAACCCCTATTATTCCTTGTGTATCCCAAGGTTTAACTTCTTCAAAAGGTCCCATAAACATTTCGTACATTCTCAATGTATCAGCACCATATTTTTCAACAACTTCGTCAGGACTAATAACATTCCCTCTTGATTTAGACATTTTTTCGTGATCAGGACCTAAAATTAAACCTTGATTAACTAATTTCTTAAAGGGTTCTTTTGTAGGTACTAAACCTAAATCATATAAAAACTTGTGCCAGAATCTAGCATAAAGTAAATGAAGGACCGCATGCTCAACTCCGCCTACATAAATATCTACAGGTAGCCAATATTTAAGTTTTTTATAATTTGCAAATTCTTTTTTATTTTTGGGATCAATATATCTTAAATAATACCAGCAAGAGCCAGCCCATTGAGGCATAGTATGAGTTTCTCTTTCTGCTGGTCCTTTACATTTTGGACATTTTGTTTTAACCCATTTTTGAATATTTTTTAAGGGAGATTCGCCTGTTCCTGTAGGTTCATAGCTTTTAACTTTTGGTAATTTTAATGGTAGATCTTTTTCTTTTAAAGGAACAATCCCACATTTAGGACATCTTACTAAAGGAATAGGCTCCCCCCAATATCTTTGTCTTGAAAACACCCAATCTCTCAATTTGTAATAAATAGCTTTTTTACCGATATTTTTATTCTCTAATTCCTCTCCTATTTTTAAAATTGCAGTTTTAGAATCTAAGCCATTAAAATCAAAAGAATTGATTAAATATCCATAGTCTTCAAAAGGTAGATTATCCGGTTCTTTATTTTTTTCTGGTCCTATTACAGGAATTATTTTTAAATTAAATTTTTTTGCAAATTCGTAATCTCTTGAATCATGTGCAGGTACACCCATTATAGCACCAGTTCCATAAGAATATAAAACATAGTCGCTAATCCAAATAGGAATTTTTTCTCCTGTAAATGGATGAACTGCATAAGAACCCGTAAAAACACCAGACATTTCTTCTTCGATTTTCCTTTCTCTTTCAGGTTTTTTTAAGACATCTTCTATATAATTTTTTACTGAGAAATAATACTCTTCTTTTGCAATCTTTAAACACAATGGATGCTCAGGTGCTAAAACTAAAAATGTAACACCGAATATAGTATCCAATCTTGTAGTAAACACTGTTATCCTATATTCTTGGTCTATAATTCTAAAATCAACTTCATATCCTTCACTTTTACCAATCCAATTTCTTTGCATCTCTTTAACATTCTCTGGCCAATCTAATTCATCTAGATCTTCTAACAATCTATCAGCATAAGCAGTGATTTTTATATGCCATTGATTTAAATATCTTATCTCTGTTTCGCTACCACACCTTTCGCATCTTCCTTGTACTACTTCTTCATTAGCTAAACCTGTTTTACATGAAGGGCAAAAGTTTATAGGAGCAGCTTTTTCATAAACTAATCCTTTTTCATACATCTTTAAAAACATCCATTGGGTCCATTTATAGTAATCTGGATCAGTTGTATTGATTTCTCTTTGCCAATCATAGCTTAATCCCATCATTATCATTTGTTTTTTATATCTTTTTATATTTTTAGGAACAAAATTCATAGGGTTCTTTTTCATTTTAATAGCATAATTTTCTGCAGGAAGCCCAAAAGCATCCCACCCCATAGGATGTAAAACATTATATCCATTCATTCGATAATACCTAGATAAAATATCTGTGCCGGTATAACCTTCAACATGTCCAACGTGAAGACCTTCGCCTGATGGATAAGGAAACATATCTAAAATATAGATTTTTTTACCTTTAAAATCTTTAGTATGCCAAATTTTAAAATTATTTTTTGCCCAGATCTTTTGCCACTTCTTTTCTATTTTTTTAAATGGATAACCCATTATTTTATAATTATAAGTGATAATTTAAATTAAAAATCAATATGGCTAAAAATAGAAATATTCCTAAGTTTCATTTTTCTTGGAGTACTTTATCCCATTATGAACATCCTTATGGAGATTTATTATGGCATTTATTTTGGGGGATAGTTATAGGAGCTTCAATTATTTATTCAATAATTGCTAAAGATTTTCTTTTTTTAATAATCTCTATTATCGGACTTTTTTTCTTTTTTCATCCAGCTTTTTATGAACCTACAGAATTGAGAATTAGATTAAATAAAGATGGAATTTATATAAATAATAAATTTTATAGTTGGGATGAGATTACAGGCTTTGAAATATTTTATGAAGGCGATAGAACTTTTATTTATTTTGTACCAAAAGCATTTTTAAGGATAGGTCCTGTTATTCCTTTAGAAATGTATTTAAATGTTGATGAAATTAGAAATTATTTAATTCAATTTCTAGATGAATACGAAGATTCGATTCCATTATGGGAAATCCTTTACAGAAGATTTTTCTATTAATATGAATAGCCTTGGAAGAGTAGCAGAAAAAATTGCTCAAAAATTTCTTATCAAAAAAGGATACAAAATAATAGAAACAAATTATTGGCTCAAAAGATATGGAGAAATAGATATTATAGCTAAAAAAGATAATGTTTATTATTTTTACGAAGTTAAAGCACTAAAATCAAATTTAAACTTTGATCCTTTAGTTCATTATACTAAAGCAAAAAGGGAGAAATTAAAAAAATTAATTTTATATTATACAAATATGAATAATATTAACGAATTTGTTCGAGGTTTGATCACTGTAGAAATAGGAAGAAAAATAAGAATAAAAAAATACGAAAATGTCTGAAAGATTGATAAAGTTTTTAATATTTATTCAAATTGTAGTAATTTTTTATCTTGGCTTTCTTGTTATAAAAGAAAAAATAAAAAATAAACCATTTAAGGAGGAATTTAAAATTTACAAAAATTATATTGAAAAATTAGAAAAAGAAAATAAAGAATTAAGGGGGAAATTAGAATATCTATCCGACCCTGAAAATCTAAAAAAAGAAATGAAAGAAAAATTTAACTTAGTAGAGCCTGGCGAAAAAGTAATTATCTTGCCAGAAAATTTTTGATTTAGATTTAAAATTATTTTAATAAGCCAGCATAGCTCAATGGTAGAGCGACTCCTTCGTAAGGAGTAGGTTGCGGGTTCGAATCCCGCTGCTGGCTCAAAAATGAGTAAAACAAAGGTAAAAATTTTTATTATTTCTTTGGTATTGATATTTCTAATAATTATCTTCATTGGCTTTTTAAATTTGCATAAAAATGTTTCTTTATCAGAAAAAGAAAACAAAGAAAAATACGAAAGAATTTTAGAAAGTGCGCCACCAGAATTTAAAGAAATAATTAATTTCATTAACACTCCAGAAAGTAAAATTTATAAAGAAATAAATTTTATGAACAAGATTGAGAATTTAAGATTATTAAACAGAAAAACAGAAATAGAAGCAGAAATTTTGGAGTTCGCCTCTCAATATGTTAAAAATATAAAAATAAATGAAAATAAGGATCCTAAACTTTATGCCAATGAAATAAAAGACACCTTAAACAAAATGAAATTTATTCAAATAGATTTTAGCGATAAAGAATCTTTAAAAAATTCAGGTGAACTTATTTTATCTATTACAAATGATTTTTCTAAAATAGAGGTACCTAAAGAATATTATAATTTCCATAAAGCACAAACTATTTTGCTTTCAGGAATTGGTTATTCTTTAAAAAATCTTGCCTTAACCGACGATTCTGAATATGCTTATATATTAACAACAATTTTAGATGAATTAACAGCATTACAAGAAAAATTAATTGAAAAATTATGAAAAAGATAATTGTATTTTTAATTATCATAAGTATATTAACAGCAAATTTAAGGACAAATTTTGTTTTAGCGCAAGATAATCAAATAGACTTTTCTTCTTATTATCTTCAATGTAAAACTCCTGAACATATAAAAATAGAAGAACTTGAGACTGCTACAGAAACAATTGATTATGTAAATGAATTTGAAAATTTTTCAGGAAAAGAATTGAAGCCTCCTGGATTTTTTGAGGGGTTAATACAGGGATTAATAATAGAAATCGCTTCTGGTTTATTAGGTGATTTATTAAATAGGGTAATAGAAAAAGTACCTGTAGGTGCTTTAGAAGTCAATTTAGATATTAGAAATTCTATAAAAGAAACCATTAAAAATATCACAGCTTCTATTAAAGCTTCAATCCAGCTTGCAATTAAAGATGCTCTGGAATATTTCAAATTTAAATTAATTAGTAAAATAAACGATTTTATTTATAACAAAATTCTTAGAAACTATATTTCTGACATAAATCTTTATAAAAATTTTAGATTATTTTTAGCTCAACAAAAAGCTATAAATAGGGTACTGAATAAATACAAAAACTTACCTTGTATACCGGATGATTTTAAATGGTGTTTTGTTAGTATTTTAAAAAATAATTCTTTAATTGGGATAGATTTAGCATCCCAATCTGAAAATGCTGATAAATTGATAAAGTATGTTAACGCTTTTATAAAATTGCAAGAATTAAATATATTAGGAAAAAGATCTTGTGAGCCAGAAGAAGAAAGGTTAGTTTATGAAAATTTAGGAGTAGAAGAGCCAATTTATGAAGAAGCCTTACAAAGTTGGGGCGAAGGAGGACCTGCTTCTGCTGCTTTTAATACTAAACCAAAAAATTTGATAACGAAAATTGAGACTAAGCCACGTGGTGTTTTTGCTAATATTTTTAGTTTAATAAATCCAAAAGGTCTTTTAGCACAATTTTATCCTTCACAAGATTTTGAATCTTATGGGAAAATTTTCTTCCCCTTTATTGAAAAAATCAACACAGAAATTAACCTTAGAAATTGTTCTTATTTAATCTCTCGAGATCTTGCAATTATTAATGCTGAATTAGAAAAAGAGAAAGAAAGGTTAGGTATACAATTCCAACAACCAGGCGGATTTACATTTAAACCCAAAACTGAATGTCTAAAAACATGGGCTGAAGTAGAAAGAGAAGAGGTTATGAGAGAATTAGCACAAGCTATGGAAAAAGGTGACACAGAAAGAGTTCAAGAATTAGATAGAAGCTTGCAAGGAATTAATCAAAGAATTGTACAACAAAAAGATATAACCGGAGAAGATCCTAGATGTTTAATACCTGGTCCTACAATATCTGCTCCTTCTGATTACGAAAAGTTAAAAGAGCAAATTTTAACGTCTCCTTTAGAATTCTTTAAGTCCCAAGAAAGGGCTGTAAATACATTAGTTGCATTTATAAGATCCTGGCTTTCAACTAAACTATTCAAAATAATAGATAAAGGCTTTGCTAGTTTAGAAAGCAAAAAAACTAAAAATGAAATTTTAACAGATATAAAAAATGCTTATTCTAAAGAAAGGATTGAAAAGATTTGTTCAAAAACAGAGTATTTAGGTACTCCTGGTTTAACGCAATCCTGTAAAGATACTTTAGAATCTCAATTAGTGAAAACAACAGAGATTGCACAAAACGAAATTTCAGATGCTATTAAAAAAACAGGTAAAATTTTAAGCAAATTAACAGAGGTTTTGGCTAATTTAGATGAAATGTCGTCTACAACTAATGCTTTTTCTGAAAAATTAGATGAATACTTAACAGCTCAAAATTTGACGATCTCCGAAGAAAAAATAATTCAACTTGAAGAAATAAAAAATCAAATCAATAGAAACCTAGAAACATTAAACAATATTAAAAATTCTCTCCCTACTTCCACTTTAGAAGAATTAGATAATATCAAAAATATTTTAAATAGTGCTACAATTACTGCTTTAACAAATGAAATATCTTCTACTTCAAAAAGAATTGAGGAATTAGAAAAAGCTGTTGGAGAAGAATTAAAAGCAATTAGTTTTGAAATGTCGAAATTATATAATATAGGTTACAACAATAAATTAATGACCTTTTTTGCCGATTATCCAGATGTCAAAAAATTAATTAGCAAAAGTAGTAATTGCATTCCTTTTCCTTCTTATTATATATTCTACTATGATGAAGCACAAGGCGATAGACAAGATAAGATTATAGGAGGTTCTTGTTTATATATTGATAACTACCCAGATTTAAAGAATGAAATTAAGTTAAGTTTTTACAAAAGATTTTACCCAACTCATTTATTTAATTTAAATCTTTCTTATAATTGGATAGAAAAAAGATATGAACAAAGCAAGGCAGATATTCATGGTGATGGCGAAGATGAAATTATTGCTTCATCCAATAGATATGCTTCAATTTACTTAATTGCTCATGACCTATTGATCATTCTCTATTCTTTATACGGATCAGCACAAACAACAGTTGATCAAGGTTATTTCTTAGGCTCTCTTAATACACATATCAATAACATAATTTCTGGAAACTTTGATCCTGCACAACTAAATACCATTCAAAATGAGATTGAAAATTATTTAATTCCATATTTTGACAAAATTGAAACTTATGCTAGTTATACTATTCAATATACAAAAAAATATCAAACTCCGGCTGGAACATCTTTATATGAATTTAATTTTAGATATTCTGCAGAGCCAAATAAATTAACTAGAACAATTGCCTTAAAGTTAGGAGAAATACTAGAATACTTAAAAGATTTAGCCTCTTCATATAAAAACATTTTAAGCAAAACAAATGAGCTAGTATTAAAGCATGGAATAGAAATGGGCGAACTTACAGGACTTAAAAGCAGACTCATTAATTTAAATAAACAACTAGAAGAAGAAACTAACAGAATTTGGGGAATATACTTATCAAAATTAAATGAAGAAGAAATTAATAAAATTTCCAATGAACTAGAGAACAATGTTAGCCAAATAAATGATATAATGGATGAAAATTATAATTTGTGCCAAGAATATAATCAGCTGATAAAAGATATAGAGGAAGAATTAAAATCAGCATCGCAAGAACCTGCACCTTCTTTGCCTGAAGGAGAATCTTACAAAATCCAAAAAGAAACTAAATTTAGTTTAATTAAAAGAGCTTTTGATATTACAAAAAATTTAATTGCCAGCATATTCAACGTATTTAACATATTTAAACCAAAGAAAATTTACATAAAATGAGGAAGGGGCATTTAAAAAATAAAGGTGTGGCTTGGATTCCTTTACTTTTAGCTGGAGTAGCAGCTGGCGGAATTTTATGGTATTGGTTTCGAGGAGGCCTAGTTGCTCTTGCACTCGATATATTGAATTTTATTGCTTATATTGTTTTACCTATAAGTGATTTCTTCTTTAGGACTTTATCTCAATTAGCTGCTACGATTATCAATGTTTTTATATCTTTAAATCCTTTTGCAGACTATGGAGCTGCTTCTATTTTATGGGAATTTTTTAAAAATATAGCCTATGTTGTAATAGTATTTTTAGCTTTAATTGCAGGATTTGAATGGATCTTAAATAGAGAAGATGCAGCAAGAAGATTGCTTTTGGGTCTTTTATTAATAGCATTTTTAATTAATTTCACTTTTGTATTAGCTAAAGAATTGTTTATGGCAATTTGGTATTTACAAATAGGGATACTTCAGTCAGCAAATTTAGGCGGAGAAAAGGACTCACAATTTGGTAGTTTATTATATGCAGCTTTATCAATAGTTCCTCCAACAGAAGTAGCTAATAAAATAGTTAATGAGTTAAGCCCAAGGATAGCTCAACAAGCCCAAGAACAAGGTGCAGGCGCTGGTTCGGTTCATAATATACAAGTATCTATTAATATTTCAGGACGTCTACTTGGTATTTTCTTAAACGCTATTTACTCAATAATAATGTGGATGTTTGCTGGTATAGCTATAGGTAGATTTTTAATATTATCTTTTTTGGTAGGAGTTTTGCCTTTAGCTTGTGTTGCTTACACTACTCCTTGGTATAAAAGTAAGTGGGATGAATGGTGGAAAATGTTTTTTACTTGGAACGTTAATATTTTAATTTTGATTCCTTTAATTTTAATAGGAGTAGCTTTAATAGCGACACAAGGGGGTTTTAATGAGGTAAAAATACAAGAACTTTTCTTAAACCCTGTTACAACAAGGCCATTTGGTACTTTAACAGGTGATGCTGCTTTAATAATAGCTATTGTTATTAGGTCAATTTTTATAGCTTTATATTTCTGTTTTGTTGTAGTTGTAGCTTTAACTTGGAGTAGTAGAGCAGCAGATTATGGTTATAGATTTGGGAAATGGCTATGGGGTTCTGTTATAGGAGGAGCTCTATTATGGACTGGTAAAGAAGTTGCAGGTAAACTTGCTTTAGATAAATTAGGATCAGGATTAGAAAAATTAGGAGATACATTAGCTATGTCTAGATTTGGTGTTTTTAGAAGTTTAGGTGCAAGAGTTAAAGATTTAGGTGAAGGTTTAAGAAAGCCTGTAAAGAAGGATATAGAAACCCAAGCTAAGGCAATTTGGGAGCAAATTAAAGATAAAAGCCCTGAAGAAATTGCACAAATAATCCTAAGATACCCAGTAGCATTACAAAAAGAAATAGCAAAATTAGCAGAAAAAGAGAAAGACGCTGATGAACTTATTAAAATAGCTGGTAATATAGACTTGCAAAAAGCTGCTAAAACTGGAGTCTTAAAGAATCTTTGTGGAAGAACATTTGATTGTAATTTAACTAGACTTGTAACAGCTACAGAAGAGGAGGAAAAAGTTAGAGCATTAAATCAGATAGCAGGTAAATTAAATTGGAGAACAGCTAATTTAGGTGATTTAAGTTCAGTATTAACTAAAGCCGGGATAGAAGCTCGCCGACATCCACTTTTATTTACTAATATGTACACCTATGTGCCTAATAAAAGAAATTTCTGGACACCAGAAAATATAAGATGGTTAGTTCAACAAGGCCAGAGTGGTTTTATAGAATCTAATTTAGGAACAATAAGAACTACTCCTGCTTATAGAGCGGTAGTACAAGGAGGCGCAGCTGATATAGCAGAAGTTTTAGGAATAGATCCTCAGTATAGAAAGGTTATTGAGAATGCTTTATTAAATTTTTATAAATCTGGGGAGATGGAAACAAAATTACAAGAATGGGGAACAAATATTTCTCAGTTTGACCAAGATGTTCTTGAGCATTTAAATAATCAATTAACCCTGCAGATGAACCAATTAAATAATGAATTAACTAATTTAAATACACAAGAAAACAGTTTAAATCAGAGATTATCATCTCTTCAACAAGAACTTCAAAAAGCTCAAGAAGATTATCAAAATTTTCTGCGATACTCGGTGGCTGGACGACCAGGTTATGAACAAACTAAGCAGCAATTAGAAAATAATATAGAAAGATTAAATGGAGAAATAGGAAATGTTGAATCTCAACTTCAAGACTTAAATCGAAGGCGTAATTTTATTCAAGCAAATAGAGATGCAATTAAAGATACTCTAAATCAACTCCAACAAATTAGGTCAGATATTCAATCTGGACAATTTGCAAATCAACAGCAACTACAAAATCTTTTTGTTAAACTCCGTGGAGCATTAAAAACACCCCACCTACAGGAAGGGAAGAAAGAGGAATAAGCAGAAGAGAACTTGAAGACATGGAGCAGCGTTTAAAAAGTGAGCTAGGTAAAAAAAGAAGAAACTTAAAAACTTAAAAAATTTAGTATTGTTTAGTTTATAATTTAAATAATGACTACCTTTTTAGATGCATATACATCTGCTCCCTTAGAAGTTCGATCATTTTTATATTCTGATGATTTTTATTCATTTTTGGATGAATATATAAAAAAGTTTGAATTGAAAGAAGAAAAAGAGATAGAATTTACCTATCTTTTACAAGATATAGCAGTAAGATTAATTGATGAAAATGCTGACTTAAAAGAAATAATAAAAGAAAGGCTGGGGTTAAATGATACTGATGCTGGTAGTTTAGCTTTTCATATAAAAAACAAATTTTTACCTTTAGTAAATTCTGTTTGGCAAATAAGTCAAAAAAGGGAAGAAAGAGAAGAAAAAGTTATAAAAACTGCGCCAAAAGAAATAGCTGATATTATTCAAAAAATTAAAGAGAGGCCTAGTCCTACAAAAGTATTAAATTTACAAAAGGTTATTCCTCCAAAAACAGAAGAAATTAAAAAAATAGAAGAAAAAAAGGAATCTGCTATAGATCTTTCTAAGGTTCAGCCTATCAAGACAGAAATTCCTAAAAAAGTAGTAGATATAAATCAAACAATTTCATGGGAGCCACCTAAGCCTAAAGAAACTGGTTCAGCTAGTGTTGTTATTATTAAAAAACAGGAAGATAAAAAACAAAAAGAAGAAGGAGTTATAGATTTATCTAATTTATAATTATTTTTAATGAGGTTTAGCGTTCCACAATATATAAATATTGAAGATAAATTATATCTTGGGGTTGTTTCTTTTACTTATGCCCAACTATTTTTGATTTTCTTTGCATTTTTAATTTCATATGGAGCTTTTAAATTATTACCTACCATATTTGCATTATTAGTTACTCTCTTTTCGTTTTTATTAGCAGTTTTACTAGGTTGGGGAAAAATAAACAATAAGCCTGTTTTAGGATATTTACCAAATTTAATTCAGGTATTATTTTCCTCAAAAAAATATCTTTGGAGAGAAGAGGTTAAAATTGTAACTAAATATGTAAATGTTCCTACAATTGAAAAATATATAGAATTATTAGAAGAAGAGATACCAGAAAAGAAGATTGAAAAAATTAAGGAACCTGAAAAGATTGAACAAGGAATAGTCCTTGAAAATCCACTTTCTGAATATATAAATAATGCACATAAACACGGTTATAATCCATATGATCCCTATATTAATTTCCCTATTCCAAAGTTTCCTAAAAGAAGATGGTAAAAAGTACATCCAATTTAATAAAAATAAAGGATATTAGAGATGATGTTGTAATAACTGAAGATGGAGGATTAAGGGCAATTTTAGCTGTTCCTGGGATTAATTTTTCTCTACTTTCTGAACAAGAAAAAGAGGCTGTTGTAGGTTTATTTAAAGAATTATTAGATGGTTTGGATTTTAATATTCAAATTTTTGTTGTTTCAAGATTAGCCTACATAGAAGGTTATATAAATTATTTAAAAGAAAAATTAGAACAAGAAACTGAACCTTTAATTAAAATACAACTTGAAGAATATATTAAATTTATCCAAGATTATATAGAAACTCACAGAATTATGAAAAAACTATTTTATATTGTTATACCTTATGAAACAGAGACAATTAAAATTGGAGGATTATTTAAGAGAGAATATAAAAAAGAAGAGGAATTTTATCAACAATTAGAGCAATTAGAAACAAGAGTGATTTATGTTACTGAAAAATTATCAGCTTTAGGGTTGCAACCTATAAGATTAAAGACACCTGAACTTATTCAACTTTTTTATGAACTTTATAATCCAAATCCTAGATGGGGAATGGCACCAATAAAATTATTTGAAGAATTAATGCAGATGATAGAAGAATGAAAATTCAAATTCCATTTTTTAAAAAACAAGATAGCAAAGTTGCAGTTCCAGTTATTGAAGAGAAAAAGGGATTTGAACAAATAAAAAACATTATTGCTCCTCCTGCTGCTATTTTTAATATTTCTGATTTTCAAATAGGTGAAATATATGGTAAAAACATAATAGTTATAACTTATCCAAGATTTTTATTTGCTGGATGGTTAGAAAATATTTTGTCTTTACCTGAACCTTTTAATCTTTCAATATTTTTTATTCCAAGAGACCCAGGTATATTTTTAAAACAATTAAACAAGCAATCTTTAAGAATAGAGAGTCAATTAAGGGAAATTGAAGAAAAAGGATTACCAAGAGATCCAAGATTAGAAACTGCTTACAAAGATATAGAAGAACTAAAAGAAGCTATTATTCAAGGAACTGAAAAAATTTTAAATGTAGGTTTATATTTAACTATTTTTGGAGAAAATAAAGAAGATTTGTTAGTGAGAGAACATAAAATTATAAAACTTTTAGAAAGTAGCTTAATAATTGCTAAGCCTGTAATTTTGGAACAAGAAAATGCCTTTTTGTCCAATTTACCTCTTTGTAAAGATTATCTAAATGTTAACTATTCTATGAATTCTTCTGCTGCAAGTTCTTTCTTTCCTTTCATTTCATCAGAACTTTCTATGGATAAGGGAGTTTTAATAGGAATCAATTTACAAGATAATTCTTTGGTTCTTTTGGATAGATTTGCTTTTGAAAATGCCCATATGGTAATAATTGCTAGATCAGGAGCAGGAAAAAGTTATACTACAAAAATAGAGGTAATGAGAAATTTAATGCTGGGCCAAGATGTTATTATTCTTGATCCAGAAAATGAATATCAATCTATAGCTGAAATCTATGGAGGTTCTTTCATCCCAATTTCTTTAAGATCAGAATATCATATAAATCCTTTTGACTTACCACCTGTTTTAGAAGGAGAAAACCCTGAAGATGTATATAAAGAAAAAGTTAGTGATATTATAGGACTTTTAGAAGTAATAATAGGAGAAAAATTCAATGCTGAAGAACTAACAATTGTAGATAGAGCTATTCATCAAACTTATGCTTCTTTTAATATTTTGCCAAATTCAGATTTTTCTAAAATAGAGGTCTTCCCTACTTTAAATGATTTTGAAAAAGTTTTATTAAGCATTGAAGGGGGTAAAGAAATTGCCGAAAAATTATATCCATTTACTCAAGGTAATTTTAGTGGGTTTATTAATCAGCCAACAAATGTAGATATTAATAAAAGAATTGTTGTTTTCGGATTTAGAGATTTAGTTGAAGAATTAAGGCCGATTGGAATGTATATGGTTTTAAATGATTTAATGAATAAAGTAAGAAGGATAAGAAAAAGAAGAATTGTAATTATTGATGAGGCTTGGTGGATTATGAAAAATGAGTCTGGAGCGAATTTCTTGCTTAATGCAATAAAAAGAGGTAGAAAGTATCTTTTAGGAATTACAACTATTACACAAGATACTGAAGATTTTTTGAATTCTCCTTATGGAAAGCCTATTATAACAAACTCTGCTTTAGTATTTTTAATGAAGCAATCTCCTGCAACTATAGATTTAGTTGGACAAGTTTTTGCACTATCTGAAGGAGAAAAAAGATTTTTAGTTCAGGCAGAAAGAGGAAGGGGGATTTTAATTGCTGGCCTTAAAAGAATTCCTTTATATGTTTTAGCTTCTTATGCCGAAGATCAAATAATAAAAGCAAGCCTAGAACAATTATCTGCAATAAAAGAAGCAGCTAAATTTAGAGAATGAGAATAAAAACAGAAAAATTATTAGAATATGCTAAAAAAAGAATAGGTGAAGAATATGAAAAAGAATTGGAAAAAAGAGAAAGAGAAGAATTTGAAGAAACAGAAGACAGCTTAGGAATTACAATATTATGGTGGATTTCAGGATTTTTTTTAATTACTGCGGATATTTTAGAAGCAATACTTAATTTAATTGCTGGAGCTACAGGAGGAATTTTATTTATTTTACCTTATCTTACTTTATTTTTTGAAATCCCTGGGTTTTTAATATTTATTTTTCTAGTATGGCATTATATCAAAAATAATGCCATAGGAAGAATAGAGGGTTTAATTTATATTTTTTTAGTAGGCTATGAATTGATTGTTACTTTTATACCTATTCTTCAAATTTCTGATAGTTTGCCGCTTAAAACTATTTCAGAGTTTATCTCAAGATGGAGAATAGTAAGATTAATGAAAATTAAAAAAAGCATAAAAGGGAAAGAGGAAGAATAATATTTTATAATTAAAATATGGCGAAGAAGGTTTTTATTCTTCTAACATTAGTTTTACTTTTTAATGTTACTTTTGCAGAAAAAGATACAATATATTTTTCTTTTGAAAGAAAAGGGGATGTTTATTTTATAGGGATTGAAGGCTATATTTATGAAAATAATAAAAAATATAGCTTAGAAAATTTAAATTATGAATGGACAATTAATTATCTTGATACTTTTGAAGAGTTTAAAACTTATAAACCTGCCCTTTCCTTTACTCCTAAAAATCCTAATTTTTCAGGAAAAGTAAAAATTTATCCTAATGATAACAGTTTTTTTAAAGAATATTCTTTTAGTTTTAATTTAAAATCTAAACCAGTTGTAAGTATTGTAAGATTTTTAAAAGATTTAAACATAATTTTGCCATTTAAAAATTATAATGCTGGTGAACTTCTTTTTCCTTTAACATTTAATTTTTCTTCTGATAATTTGTCTTATACTTGGAAAGTTGGCAATAAACTTTATTCTAGTGTAATGATTGATCCTTCTGATATTTATGAAGAAACTGAAATCACATTATATGTAAAAAATTTAGATTCAAATGAATTCGCTGTAGATAAAATTATCTTTAAACAAGAATGAGTATTACAGAGTTCGTATCTCAATATTGTGGAACAACTTCGAATCTCCAGGCATGCTTGCAAGGAATTTATAATCTTTTAGTAGCTATTGCTGTTGTTGTTGCATTTTTTATGTTTTTATTTGGTGCTTTCGAAAATCTTTTATCAACAATTCCTGATGTAAAAATGCAAGGCAAAAATAGAATGAAAAATGCTATAATTGGTTTAGGAATCATCTTTATTACTGGTATCGTTCTTTATTGGATCAATCCCTATATATTTTCTGCAAGATTAATTATGTATCAAATAACAAATTTAGAGGTGCCTTTAGTAGTAGTAAACACCACAACATCTTATAACATTAATGGAGTAAATTATACTTTTGAGGTTCCAACTATCCAAAACTTACCCCAGATAGATGCTTTTAAAACTTGTATAGGAACTACTTATAGGGTTAGGATGACAACCTATTATATACCTATTATTAATGAAACGAAAAACAATCATGAATTTTTAAGTGATGTTACTTTGGAAGGAAAAGGAATAGTATTAATAAATAACAATAAAATTTCAGGTATTAACTACACTACTGCTGAAGATATATTAAGAAGATATCGAGGAGATAAACCATTAGTAAAATGTAAATCTGGCTGGCGGTGGTCTTGGGTAAAATATGCTACAGGTACAATGAAAAAATGTAATCCTATCCTCACACAAGGTTCTAGTCAAAAAGAATCTGTTAAAACAGATTTACCAGAGTCGAACAGAGTAAAATCGGACATTGAAACAAAAAGCAGCTTTATAAGTTTAAAGGGTGCTTATGGTCCTCTGATTCCTTTAAGAACAGTAGCTTATAATAGATCACAGGGAGTTTTTCAAAAAGGTGATGTAATTAGAGTATTAGAATGTGAAGGTAATCCAAATTGCAGATTAAAAGAAACAAATTTGATAGTAACAGATACTGGTGCAGGTGAAAGCGAAGGTGCAGATGCTTGGTTAGATTTATTTGCAGGAATAGGGAAAAATGCATTAAATACAGCGCAAACAGCAAAAACTCCATATGTAAAAGTTTGTAAGGTTGGTCGTATTCAATCTTTTTAATTTTTAATGAGGAGCAATAAAATTTTAGCTATCTTACCAGAAGACATAGAAGGTGGAGATGTTACTTTTTCTGAAACCTTAAATTATCCTTATTTAATAATTTTTTTAGCCAAAGAAGGAAATGCTGTATATCTAAATAAAACTGATTATGCTATTAACACAAACGAAGAAACTATCTATAGAAGCCCACAAGGAAAATACAGATTAGAAATTTATTCAATAAAAGGCAGTTTATTAGAAGCATTTAATTTTAATCTTTCTGGAAATAAATATTATGAAGCTATAGTAATACCTAATTATTTGAATATAGGCGAAATTAAACTTTTAGTTGAAAATAAAGCTATAAGTTCCTTAAAGAATTTAGAAATATGCAACGAAAACAATATTTGTGAAGCTGGAGAAGAAAATTTATGTCCTTTAGATTGTCCTTCAGCAAATAATCCAAATTATCCTTTAACTGTTTTTGAAAAAGGATTTACTGTTCCTTATAAAAAAATTGAAGAGAAAATAAAGCAGCAAAAGGAAATCAAAGAACTACAAATAGTCACTCAGACCCCAATTTTGCCCGAAAAAAGTTTTTATTATATTTCATTAATAACCGCAATAATTTTTGTAGTTTTTTTGATTTTTGGGATAATTATTTATTTAAAAATTAAAAAATGAGTAAATTTTTAAAAATTTTATTTTTACTTATAGGATTGATTATCCTTGTAGGATTTGGAATTTTATTATATAAAGAATTATTCCCTAAAAAACCACAAGTAGAAGAGTTAAAAAGAGAAGAAAGGCCTAGTGCACCAACCGAATTTCCTTCTGAAGAAACATCAACAAAAGAGGCAACTGAAACAATAGAAGTTTCTACTACTTCAAAAGCTAATATCAAATCACCCTCTTTATTAATTGATGCTATCCTACTTTATCCTAAAATTGATTACCCATATATTTATGGATACGATCCTACCAATAAGGTTATTAAAGCTTATAATATAGAGGATAAAACTTATAAAGAAATTTTCAAAAAAGATAATATTAAAGATTTAAATTTTTCTAAAAGTAATTTATTAGTTTTATTTAAAGATAATAATTTTTGGTTGCTTGATACAATAAAAGATAAATTAATAAAATTGCCTATCAACACTAAAATAGCTTTTTGGATGAATGATGATCTTTATTTGTTCATTAGCTCTGGAGAGATAAATTATTTAGCTAAATATGTTGGTGATCTTAAAAAAGTAGTAGATCTTTATATTTTCAATCCTGTTTTCGATTATTTAGATCAAAATATTATCTTTTATGAAAATCCTAGAAGGGTTTATAATTCCCCATTGTTTTTAATAAAAGACACAAAAGAAAAGGTTCAATTATTAGAACCTAAAATGTTATTAAATGCTTTAACAAATAAAAAAGATTTGATCTTTGTAAGTTATATTGAAAATACCTGGAAAAGTTTTATTATTGATAAAAATGGAAATAAAATTATTGAATTTAACTTTGGAACTCTTAAAGAAAAATGTTCATTTAAAGAAATATTAATTTGCGGTGTACCAAAAGATCAAGGTTTTTCTAAAATAGATGATTGGTATTATTATAAAAAAACATTTTCAGATAAATTAATTATTTTTGATCCTAAAAATTTGAAGTTAGATTATTATGATTTAGATGGAGATTTTGATATTATAAATCCTGTTTTAACTCCTATAGGAGTTATCTTCTTCAATAGAAACGATGCCAAACTTTATGTGGTACAAATTAAATAATTTTCTCTCTAATAAATTTAAAACAATAATTACTAAAAAATAAAGCAAAAAAGCTGAAGAAAAAAAGAATATTATTACTGCTAAAATCCCTGAAATAAACAAAAGTATTTTTCTGCTTTCTTTAGGCTGGGTAAAAACGAAAAATATTTGAAAAATTATAACTATAAAACTTAAAATGGCACTTGGTTTGGTTAAATCTATTAAATTTAAAAAAAATGGCGTCATAGTTGTTTTTAAGGAGTTTTGAATTACAAATATAGTAGCTAAATAAAATGGTAAAGTAGAAAATTGAACTAACATATTATATATAGGATTAAACTTTTCTTCTTCATAGATTTTCGAAATTATTTCAGCTTTTTTTAATATATCTTTCTCTTTTTTTGCTAATTTATTTATTTTTTCGTTTATTTTTTTTAATTTAAGTTCTTCTTTAAACTGTAAAAATGATAAAGGGGATATTAAAATCTTCAAAAACATACTAAATACTACAATAGCCAAACCTAAGTCATTAAAATACAAATTTAAAAATCTTAATATATTAGTTAACGGCTCTACAAAAATTGTTTGGAACATTTTTGAATAAATTTATTAATTTATTTTCTAGATCTTTGAACTTTTCTTTTGAAATATCTTCTTTAACTTTAATCAAATAATATCCTATAGGAATTTTATCCAAATTTAATCTGATTATTTCATAAATTTTTCTTTTTATTTTATTTCTTATAACTGCCTTCTTAATATTTTTCTTGTCTACAACAACAGAGAATTTTTTTGTATTATTTTCTGGATCAATTTTCATCAAAATAAATATATTATCTGAAATTTTAAATGATTTTTGAAATTTTCTAAAATCAAAATTTTTAAATCTATACTTCTTTGAAAGCATCAATTTGTTAGTTTTTTCCTGCCTTTCCTTCTTCTTCGCAGCAATATTTTCTTGCCTCCTTTATACCTAGACCTTGCTAAAAAACCTATTTTTCTTTTTTTCTTTCTTATTGTTGGCATTTCATTTAATTATAATATAATATTTTAAATAATGGAAAACAAAGACTTACAAACAATTTGGCAAAAGGTATTAGAAGAATTAGAAAAGAAAGTTCCTAAGCCTACTTTGAAAACATGGTTTAATAATGTTACTCCTATACAAATTTATAACGGGGTTTTAAAAATAGAAGTTCCTAATAAACTAGTTAAGGATTGGCTTGAATCGAAATTCCATTTAATATTACTTAAAACAGTAAAAGAGTTTATACAAGAAATTAAAAATATTGAATATATTCTAAATACCCAAATAAAAACGCAAACAAAAAGGATTTCTAAATATTCTTTTCAACAAAAAATAACAATTTTTGAAGTTCATCCTTCAACAAATCTTAATCCTAGATATAGATTTGAAAATTTTGTCGTAGGAAGCAATAATGAGCTTGCTTTTGCAGCAGCACAAGGAGTAGTATCTAATTTAGGCACTAAGTTTAATCCTTTATTCATATATGGTGGTGTAGGTTTAGGTAAAACTCATCTTTTACAAGCTATAGGGAATGAAGTTTTGAGGAAATATAACAACACTAAAAAAGTGCGTTATGCTACTACAGAGCAATTTACAAATGAACTTATTAATGCTTTGAAAAACCAGACAATCGATGAATTTAGACAAAAATTTAGAGAAATAGACGTATTAATTTTAGATGATGTTCATTTTCTCTCTGGTAAAAATAAATCCCAAGAAGAACTTTTCCATACATTTAATGAATTATATAATTCTAGCAAACAAATAGTCTTTTCATCTGATAGAGCACCTAGAATGATCCCTGATATTGAAGAAAGGTTACAATCAAGATTTGAAGGTGGATTAGTTGTGGATATTACACCACCAGATTTTGAAACCAGGTTAGCTATATTAAGATTAAAAAATCAAGAAAAGAATTACTTTTTACCAGATTTTTCCTTAGAAATTATTGCTGAAAAAATTACAAAAAACATAAGAGAATTAGAGGGCGCTTTAAATTATGTAGCATTTAGAGTAAAAAATGTAACTAATTTAAACAAAGAAAAAGTAGAAGAGTTATTAAAGGATTATTTAAAACAAAGTTTTAAAAAGGTTTCTCCTAAAAAAATAATTAAGATTGTAGCTGAATTTTATAATTTAAAAGAGGAAGATTTATTAAAAAAAATAAGAAGAAAAGAAATTATAAAACCAAGACAAATTTTAATGTATCTTTTAAGAGAAATAGGTAAATTATCTTATAATACTATTGGAGAATTATTAAATAATAGAGATCATACAACAGTTCTTTATTCATACGAAAAAATCGAAAAAGAAATCCAGCAAAATTTTGAACTTTATCAAGAGATTGAAATTTTAAAAGATAAAATTTTGAATACTTAAATTATCAACATAAAATTTACATAAAGGTCGAATTAAAAAATTAATTAAAATTAATTAAAATAAAGTTTTATCCACTAATTAACAACCTTTATTTATTATGAAAATATCTATTTTAAAAAATACACTAATAGATAAAATCACAGTTGTTAATAGAATTTGCCCCAAGAAAACTGATCTAAGTATTTTGAATTTTTTCAAGTTAGAAGCAAAAGATGATAAATTAACTATATTTTCTACAGATTTAGAAATTTCTTATAAAGCTACTTTATTAGCAAAAGTTGAAGAAGAAGGAGAATTTTTGATACCTGCTAAGCAATTTTACGAAGTTTTACAAAATTTTTATGAAGATGTAATTAATATAGAAAATAAAGAAAATACTTTAATTTTAAGGGGAGAAAAAACATTCTCTACGCTACCTGGTATATCTGAGGAGGAGTATCCATTAATTCCAAAATACTCTGAAGAAAAATATTTAGAAATAGATAACAAATTATTTGAAAATTATTTAGAAAAAATTTATGGAAATATAAAAACAGCAGAAGTAATAAAACCTGAATTTGCTGGGGTTTATATGTGGATAACAGAAAACTTAATAAGGTTAGTTACAACAGATACTATAAGGCTTTCCGAGATTAAATTTAAAAAAGATTTAGTAATTACAAACATAGAAAAAGAGGAAAAATTATTAATACCTGAAACAATAATATCAGAGTATCTAAAAATCAAGAAAAAACCACTGAAATTAAGAATTTATATAGAACCCTCTCAAGTTACTTTTGATTTAGAAGATCAAGTTTTGCTCACAAAAACATTATCTATAGATTACCCAGATTATCAACAAGTAATTCCACAAGATTTTAACATTATATTCTACATAAATAGAGATGAAGTATTAAAAGCATTAAAATTAAATAAAGTTTATGTTGACCAAACAAAAGAAATAAAAGTCAAAATAAGTCCCAAAAATGAGATGATGGAGTTGATTACAAAAAATGAAATATTAGGAGAAAATATAAACAAAGTAAATATAAACTTAGAATCAACAGATCAAGAAGAAGAATTCGAAATTTCTTATAATATAGATTTTCTAATAGAAGGGATAAAAAATGTAGATAGTGAAAAAATATTTATGGGGATTAATATTCCTTCAGATTATGGAATAAAACCGACATTAATAAAATCTCCATTAGAAGAAGATTTTATTTATATATTAATGCCTATTTAATGGATAAAATAAACATAAGAAAAACAAAGCTTTTAAGCTTAGCTTCAAAAATAAAAAATATTTACCCTGATTTAAAAGGAGAAATTAAAATCGATAATAAAAATAAAAAAATTTATTTAAAAACAAATAAAAAAGAACTAAGCTACGAAGCTTTAAAAGAAATTGAATTAGAAATTAAAAAATTTTTCGTAAATTATAAAATTGAAATCCTAAACTATTAAACCAACTTTGAACAGCAGTTTCCCAATTATAAAATTGTGGATCGTTATATGGATTTGCAGGCATAGGGCCTAAGGGATTATTTCTATCTATGAAATATAATTCGCTATGAATTCCATAAGAACTAATCCACTCTCCGTTTAAAAGTATTTTATTTACTTTAACTGGTAAAGGTGAAGGAAACTTTGTTTTTGGAAAATCTTTAATAACCTTAGAAACAAAATTATGCCATATTGGTAAAGCAGCTACAGTGCTTAATCCTTCTTTAACTGGCTTACCATCAGTATTTCCAGCCCACACACCCACTATAAATTCAGGAGTATAACCTATAGTCCAGGCATCTCTGTAAAATTGGCTTGTTCCTGTTTTAATTGCAATTTCATAGTCATCTATTTTAGTTAATGGCAAACTTCTTACAAAAAGTCCTCTCCTTGCTTCATAATCTTTCAAAATATCATTTACCATTCTTACAGGTTGAGAGTCTATTACTCTTTCTTTTAGTGGTTTATATTCATAAATTACTTCTCCTCTAGAATTATAAATTTTTAATATCAAACTTTGTGAAACTACCTCTCCATCATTTGCAAAAACAGAATAAGCCTTTAATAAATCTATCATTCTAACTTCAGCAGTACCTAATCCTAAAGATAAACCGTAGTTTTTGTAATCTTTTATAGTAGTTAAACCAAATTTTCTTGCATTTTCAATTACTCTTTCAGGCCCTGCTAAATAAAAAACTTTTACTGCAGGTACATTTATAGATTGAGCTAATGCAATTCTTAAATTAACAGGGCCTCTAAATTTATGATCAAAGTTTTGAGGTATATAAGGATTATCAGGGGTCCCAAAATTTGTTGGAACATCAAAAACTATTGTTTCGATGGGATAACCTAATTGAAAAAGTGTAACATAGGATATAGGCTTAAAAGTAGATCCAGGCTGTCTTAAGGCTGTTGTCATATTTACTTGTCCTTGAATAGATTCATCAAAAAAATCTCTAGATCCTACCATAACTAATATTTCACCTGTTTTAGCGTCCATCATCAATAAACTTGCATTTCTTGCTCCAGCATTTTTTTCATTTTTTAAAGCTCCCTCTTTTACCACTTCTTCTGCGATTTTTTGATAATCATAATTTAAGGTTGTAATTACTTTAAGACCAGCTGTTTCTAAATTAGTATCAGGAAACATTTTCTCTAATATTTTTTTAACCTCTATTACAAAATGCGGAGCAGCAATTTTATAATACTTTTTTTGGCTTATTTTTATTGGTTCATTAACCGCACTTAAATAATCGTTATAATTTATCCATCCCAATTCATATAATCTTTTTAAAATAAAATCCCTCCTTTCTTTTAATCGCGTTAAATTTTCTTCATAAATAGGTGAATAGTACTTAGGAGACTTAGGAATAGAAGCTAAAATAGCAGCTTCAGACCAATTTAAATCTTTTAAATTTTTATTAAAGTAAAAATCAGCAGCGGCTTTTATTCCAATATTTCCAGCACCATAATTAATTGAATTCAAATACATAGTTAAAATTTGCTCTTTAGTAAATTTCCGTTCAATTTCCAAAGCTAATATTATTTCTTTTATTTTTCTAATGATAGATTTTTCTTGTGTTAAAAATAAATTTCTTGCAAGTTGCTGAGTAATAGTAGAACCACCATAAGTTAAAGAACCTGTTTTTATGTTTAATATTATTGATCTTAAAATACCTTTAATACTCACTCCTTTATGTTCGAAAAATGAATCATCTTCAGCAGCTAAAGTTGAATAAATTACTGTTTTAGGAATTTCTTTATAACTAACAGGATATTGTCTTAATCCTATTTCATAAAGTAAAACTTCTCCTTTTCTGTCATAAATTTGAGTACTTCCTCCTCTTATATTTTCTGTGACTATTTCAATGGAAGGTAAATTACTTACATAAATACTTATTAATATAAAAACTACAGCTAATCCTATAAAGAAAAAAGTTAATAATACTACAAATATTGTTTCAATAAATATTAAAAACTTATATTTTCTTTTCATTTCTTTTTATAATATTTTTAATGGATGAAAAAGAAATAGAAGAACTCTTAGAAAAAACTAAAGAAAGAGAAGAAGAAAATCTTGCTAAAAAATTAGCTGACATGCTTCAATTAAAATATTTTAACCTAAAAATTCATCCAGTAGATCCAGAAGCTTTGGCTATAATTCCTGAACAAACTGCAAAAAATTTAAAAATTGTAGGTATAAAAAAGGCTGGGAAAAAATTAATTATTGGAGCGCTTAATCCTTTAAAACCAGAACTTAAAGAATATATAAATAATCTTAAAAATCAAGGATATGAAATAGAAGTTGGCATAGTTTCTTATAGCAGCTTAGAAAAAGCCTGGCAAGAATATAGATTTATTAAACCAAGAAAAGTAAAATACACAGAAATTTTAGTTTTAGATGAGGAAAAACTAAATAAAATAATAAATGAGCTTACTACCAAAGAAGATCTTAAAAAATATTTAGTTGAATTAGAAAAAGAGAATCCTTTAGAAATTTTAGATTATATAATGGCTGGAGCTTTAAAATTTGAAGCCTCAGATGTTCATTTAGAACCTACAGAAAAAAATATTACTGTTAAGCTTAGAATTGATGGAATTTTATATGAAGTAGCTTCTTTTAATAGAGCCATTTACAGTTTGCTTAAAAATAGAATTAAACTTTTTGCTGGATTATTTTTAAATATTACTGAAAAACCTCAAGATGGCAGATTCTCTATAAGTTTTGGTAAGAAAAATATTGAAATAAGAGTAAGCACAATTCCAAGTTCATATGATGAAACTATTGTAATGAGAATTTTAGATACAGAAAAAATTATGATTCCTTTAGAAAAATTAGGTTTAGAAGAGTACGATTTAGAAGTTATAAATTACTATATACGTCAACCAAATGGTTTAATTTTAAATACAGGGCCTACAGGATCAGGTAAAACAACTACATTATACGCAGTTTTGAATAAAATTAAAAGACCAGAAATAAAAATAATCACCATCGAAGATCCTATTGAATATAAATTAGAGGGTATAACTCAAACACAAGTAAATCCCGCTGAAAATTATACCTTTGCTACAGGTTTAAGATCTATATTGAGACAAGATCCAGACGTAATATTAGTAGGAGAAATTAGAGATAAAGAAACTGCTGAAATTGCTATTCATGCTTCTTTAACAGGCCATCTTGTACTTTCAACGCTTCATACAAATGATTCTTTAGGAGCAATTCCTCGCTTAATTGATTTGGGGGTTGATAAAACTTTAATTCCACCAGCTTTAAAACTTGTAATTGCTCAAAGACTTTTAAGACGCGTATGCGAGTATTGTAAAGAAGAATATATTCCTGATGAGAATTTTAAAGAATTAATAATTAAAAAACTTGAAACTATTCCTGAAAATGTAAAACAACAGTTAAATCTTAAAGAAATTAGATTAGTAAGATCAAAAGGATGTGAAAAATGTTTTTATACTGGATATAAAGGAAGAGTAGCAATATTTGAGCTTTTAAAAATTACCCAAAGATTGCAAGATTTAATTTATGAAGAAGTTAACGAAAAAATAATTTTAGAAGCAGCGATAAAAGATGGATTTATTAATTTACAACAAGCAGGGCTTATTAAAGCATTGAAGAAAACTACAACTATTGATGAAGTAGAAAGGGTTACAGGAACACTAATTTAATCTACAATTTCAATTTCTACATTATAATGAATCCCAAAATGAAGAGCCTCTTCTTTTGAAGGGAACCAAACATCAACCCTATAATAATATCTAGGATTCATTCTATCTTTAACTACAAAAACTTTATCTCCAAACAAGGCAGGAATTTTTATATGAGTACCTATAGGCAAAAAATTGGCAGCTACAATACCTTCTTTTACAAATTCTCCAGAGGCAGTAATATAAGGATCTTCGTCTGTTTCATCATAACTTGAAGAATAGCCAGTAACTACTACAATATATTTTTTCTTTGTTTCTATCTTTAAATTCTTGAAATAAGATTTATCTTCTTGGTTTAAAAACAATTCATCAGGAAAAGCTTGTGGTTCAACAGAAGCTTTTATAGGTGAAATAGCTGTTTCCGCAAAAATAAAAATTGTTAAGCCTATAATAAGTAAAATTAAATTACGTTTCGAACTCATTTTGGTTTATAATTTTTGAAAATTAAGCGCTATATTAAAAATTATAACATATCTTACCAGGGATAGTGGATAAGCAGTGGATAAATGAGTTACATAAAAAGCCTAATAAAAAAAGAGATTTTAAGGCAGCAAAATACTATAAACTTGATTCCTTCAGAAAATTATGTATCCAAAGATATTCTTTTTGCTTTAGGTAGTCCATTAGTTAATAAATATTCAGAAGGTTATCCTAGTAAAAGATATTATCCTGGAAATGAAATTTATGACGAAATCGAACTTTATACTCAAAAATTAGCCTTAAAACTTTTTAATTTAAATCCTAAAAAATGGTCTGTTAATGTTCAAAGCTACTCAGGTTCGCCAGCGAATTTAGCAGTTTATTTAGCACTTTTAAAGCCAGGGGAAAAATTATTAGGGTTTAAATTAAGTAGCGGTGGACATTTAACCCACGGACATTTTGTAAATTACAGCGGGAAGTTGTTTAAAGTAAAACAGTACGAAATTAATAAAAAAACAGGATTATTAGATTATGAAGAAATTTATAAACTTGCTAAAAAGTTTAAACCAAAATTAATAATTTCTGGATTAACATCTTATCCTCGCAAGATTGATTTCAAAAAATTCTATTTAATCGCAAAAGAAGTTGGAGCTTACCATGTAGCTGACATTGCTCATATTGCTGGTCTAGTTGCAGCAAAATTACATCCTTCTCCCTTCCCTTATGCTGATGTTGTAACAATGACTACCCATAAAACTCTTAAGGGTCCTAGAGGAGCATTAATATTTATGAGAAAAGAATTAGAAGATGTTATTAATAAATCTGTATTTCCTGGTTTACAAGGAGGGCCTCATAATAATCAAACAGCAGCTATAGGTATTATGTTAGAAGAAGCTTTAAAACCTAATTTTAAAAAATATCAAATTCAAATATTAAAAAATTCTAAAACATTAGCAAAAACTCTTATAGAATTAGGATTTAATCTTTTTACAGGAGGCACAGATAACCATTTAATGTTAATAGACTTGAAACCTTTAAATTTAGATGGTAAAACAGCTGAAAAAATATTAGAAAATGCAAATATTCTTGCTAATAGAAATTCTTTACCAGAAGATACTTCACCTTTTAATCCTACAGGTTTAAGATTAGGAACACCAGCTGTTACCGCTAGAGGAATGAAAGAAAAAGAAATGGTAAAGATAGCTATTTGGATAAAGAGAATATTAATAGACAAGGAAAATCCTAACAAAATTAAAAAAGAAGTAATTAATTTTCTCAAGAATTTCCCCCTTCCATATTTAAAATGATTATTGATGGTAAGCAAATACAAAAAGAATTAATCGAGGAATTAAAAAAAGAAAGAGAAAAATTTGATAAATTAAGATTGGTTGCTTTTTTGATAGGTGAAGATAAAGAAAAAGAAAGTTTTTTAAAAATAAAAGAAAAAATTGCTAAAGAATTGAATGTAGATTTTAGGCTTTACAAGATAGATGAAAATATTTCAAGAAAAAAACTAAGAAAATATATAAGCCAAATTGTTAAATCAGATTTAGTAAATGGAGCTATAATTCAATTACCCTTACCTGAAAAATTTAAAACCCAATATTTTTTAAATGCTATTCCTCCAGAAAAAGATGTAGATTGCTTATCAAGTAGAAGCTTAGGCAAGTTTTATACTGATAATTGGATAATACGACCCCCAGCAGTCGAAGTTGTTGATTATATTAAAGATAAGTTTGAATTAAATTTTGAAAGTAAAATAGTGTGCATTATTGGTTATGGTAGATTAGTAGGGAAACCGTTGGTTCATTATTTTTGTTCTCAAAAATCAACAGTTATTATGGTAAGAAAAAATACAGAAAATAAAGAAGAATTTTTTAAAATAGCTGATGTTATTGTTAGTGGAGCTGGTGAAAAAAATATAGTTAATGAATGTAAAAATAATGCTATTTTAATAGATTTTGGGTATTCTTTTGAAAATGGAAAAATCTATGGAGATATTAATTTTGAAAAATTAAAAAACAAAGCAAAATTAATTACCCCAACTCCTGGTGGTACAGGTCCTATTTTATCAGTTATGATTTTCAAAAATCTTTTTAGGTTAGCACAGCTTCAAAAATAAAATGGACCCAGAGGGAATCGAACCCTCACCTTTCCCATGCGAAGGGAACGCTCTACCATTAAGCTATGGGCCCTTAATAAGAATTATACAAAGCTTGGATTTCTTCAGGCGTTAAAGCTCTTTTCCATACTTTTACTTCATCAATAACGCCTTTAAAATAACCACGATATCCATCAACTAATGCATAATCTCTTTTAGTCCCGCCAGTACCACGACCAGGATTTCCTGCTGCTACCCTAGTTCCATTAATATAAATTTGAGATTTATATCCTGTGCTTGCATTAACATCATAAACAAAGCATAGAAAATACCAAATATTAGTTTGATCAAGGACATATGGCAAATTTGTACCAATGGCGGTACTACCTGCTGTATAAAAGATTACTTTATTATCAGGCGGTATATAAGCCCACCAATATTCATTATAAACATCAGGGTTAGTTCTTAATAAACCTTCGCTCACTCCAAGCCTATATCTTTTAAGCCAAAAACAATTTGTCATAGATACACTTCCACTATTGAGAACTGATAAAGCAGAAGTAGACATAGGAAAATAAACATAATCATCAATTCCATCAAACTCTATAGCCTTACCTGCCTTTCCTGCAACCCAGTTATTATTTGCAGAATCAGGTTTTGTATAAGCAAGTAGATCAATATTTATATAAAATGGCCCAACTGTAGATTTTGTAGTAAATTTAAATTCTATTTTTGTTATATTCTTTAAATTAGGAGGGATAGAGCTTTGCCCATTATAATAAGATAAACTGTAAGAATATAATCTCCAATATTGATTAACCCCTATATTCCAATACCGGTAATTATTATTGCTATCATAAATAGTTAATTGTCCAGAATTAATATAATTTGTACTGGTGTTATAATTTAACCAATAAGCAATATCTGTAGCAGAAGAAAAATCTAACGGAGTTGGAGGAATGTAAGAAATAATATATGTTGTATTTGGGCTAGGAGCGTTATTTTCAAAGTCTAATTTAATCGAATAATTACCCTCTTTTTTGTTTACGGAGTCTAAAACTATATAATTTCCTTCCCATCCACTTAAAGACTCAGCATTAGAAATAGTAGTGCGGAAATTTCGTAAGATTCCAGTTTGATTATTTCCAGAATAATCATAAGCATAAAAACTAGTGCCTTCATCAAAACTCCAATACAAAACTAAATCGGGATCTCTTTGCCCACCAGATTCTACAGAAGATGGAACTGCTCTTAAATCCGTACCTATTTCATAAGCATTTAAACTTGTTCCTCCATCTGTTCCTGCGAGCCCATGTGGACCAATGTTACTTTTAGCTTCTAAAATTGCATTTAATTCATAACCACTTTCGCTTTTGACAAATGTATAATAATAGGGTGGTTGATTTATAGGATCAATGGGTAATTTTTTAATTTTGAAATAACCTATATCTAAATTAATTGGCAGCCAACCTGAACCATCAGAAGCCTCAGGATTATTAGAGCATCTATAATACCAACCAGATGGTAATGGTGGTAATTTAGAAAGCCAGGAAGCACAAGTAAATGATGTATCTGGCAAAGATATATAAACAGTGTTTGAAGCTATATTATTGAAAGCATTAGGATTTTCTAATGTAAGGGTATTTAAAATTAAATTTAAAGAATTTAATTCGTAAATCCTTTTATTGTCTCTTGCTTTTCTTAATAATTCTTGCGGATTTAAGACAGAAACAATAGTAATAAGTAATGTTAAAATAACCCCAAGTGAAATTAAAATTTCTACAAAAGCAAAACTTTTATTTTTCATAAATAAAAATTGTTGCGGGGGCAGGAATTGCACCTGCGCCTCGGGCTTATGAGACCCGCGTGGTACTACTCCACCACCCCGCGATAACTTTATTATTAAAATTATATCAAAATTTAAGGTAATTTTCAATCGGTACTATAAGAACATATGTACTTGTAGTCCAAGAATGTTTTTAGTTAACAATCAATTTTTCATAATTTAATGCAATTATGTTAAAATTTTCTAAAAGAAGGGGGCGTGGCGCAGCCTGGTTAGCGCGCAGCCCTGTCAAGGCTGAGGTCGCGGGTTCAAATCCCGTCGCCCCCGCATATAAAATGAGTACAAGAACTAATCTTATTTTAATTATTGCTGGAATTTTAATTTTGATTGTAATAATCTTAGGTTTTTTTATAGGATATTTTCAAAAAAGAACAACAGAATTGACCAAGCAAGAACCTATAGAAGCCCCAAAAAACACAGAAACATCTATACAAGTAGAGAAAGTTAAATTTACTACAGAAGATGGAGTTGAAATTGTAGGAGATTTTTATGAAGTTCCTAACAGTAAATATGCAGGGATTTTAATCCATATGATGCCAAGTGATAGAAAAAGTTTCAAAAATTTAGCTTTTAAACTAAAAGAATCAGGTTATTCTGCTTTAGCTATAGATTTAAGAGGTCATGGAGAGAGCATTAATTCTACTAAAGGTTTATTAGATTATAGAAAATTCTCTGATGAAGAACACCAAGCTTCAATATATGACATTAAATCAGCAAGTAAGTTTTTGGAATCAAAGGGTTTTCCTATTAGCAATCAATTTTTAATAGGTGCCAGCATCGGAGCTAATTTATCTCTACAATTTTTAAGTTTAAATAATGAAATAAAATGTGCTGTTTTGCTTTCACCTGGCCTAAATTATAGGGGCATTAAATTAGAAAATTATTTAAAAAGAGATTTAGGTGATAAATTAATGGTAGTTGTAACTAAAGAAGATTTCCAAAGTTACCCTTCTTCAAATAAAATAAAAGAATTAGCTCCATCTTCAACTATTTTAGAATATCCAGGAAATGCCCATGGTACAGATATTTTTGATCAATTTCCAGAACTTTACGACAAAATTATTTTTTTCTTAAAAGAGAAATTGTTGTAAAAACAAAAATTGTTGTGTTATAATAAAGGTTCGGTCGGTGGATTAAACAAAAAGTATATATGCAAAAAAGAAGCGGTAGGCGGATGTATAGGCCTAGAAATGGTGAAAAATGGATATGCGCAAAATGCGGAGGGGAAATCAAAGAACTTCCCTTTGATCCTTTCAGAGATGAAGAAGGTAACTTAAAAAAGCCTGTATATCACAAAGAGTGCCTTCCTAAAAAATAAAAATCATTTAATATAAATTCTACCAGGGATTCGTAAATCTATTTGTGAATAGTTGATATTTTGTGAGTTTTTTAAGACATATTGAAGTTTTTTAAGTTGATTTTGAATATCTTTATATGGATCGATTAAAAGAGAAAAATTTTTAGTTTCTATTTTTAGATCTTTATTAGTCATAATTAAAATCCTTTTAAGTGGCAAAGGAGCAATATTAGAATACTCAAAAATATAAGAGAGTGCAGATGTAATTTTAGGATCAAGATAAGAATTTGGATAAACCTCCCTATAACTTATAATAGGCAATAAATTTTTGCCGTCCTCATTTTTTATTTCATAAATATATCCGTGTTCTCCTAAATAAAAACATTTAGAAGAACAAATGATAGCTACAGGGTTTTCTGTAATAGGTTTTAAAAATACTTTTAAATTTTTGAAGTCATAAATTAGATCTATTTTTATAATTTCAGGATTATTTTCAAAAATTTCTTTTAATAATTCATTTTTTAAAAATAATATTTCAAAAGTGCTCAAACTTTTAAATTTCTGATTTTCAAAATAGACATCAAACTTAACAAAAAACAAAAGCATTAATAAAAGCAATAAAAAAAGTGAGAATATTATTAATTTATAATTAGAAAATAACCGTTGTTTTCTTTTTCGCATTTTATAATTATAAAAATGATAGATTTAAAACAGTTATTAAAAAATCCCGAATTTTTTAAAGAGGCTTGCAAAAAGAAAAATGTTGACGTTGACATAGATTTATTAGTTGAAAAAAAGAAAAAACAAAATGCTTTAATAAAACAAAGAGATGAATTAAAGCATAAGTTAAATATTAAGTCAAAAGAAAGACCTGATTCTGCAACTATAAAGGAACTAAAAAAAATAAAAGAAGAAATTAAAAAATTGGATGAAGAAATAAATAATTTAGAAAAAGAAATTTTCGAAATAGCAAGAAAAATCCCTAACCCTCCATTAGAAAACGTACCAGTAGGTAAAGATGAAAATGATAATGTTGTTCTACGAGAGGTAGGAGAAAAAACTACGTTTAATTTTGAATTTAAAGACTACTTAACTTTGGCAGAAGAATTAGATATTATTGATGTTAAAAGAGCAAGTAAAATTTCTGGTTCAAGATTTGGTTATTTGAAAGGTAAAGCAGCTTTATTAGAATTTGCTTTAGTAAAATTTGTTTTTGATGAACTTACAAATATTGAAACTATCGAGAAAATTATTAAAGAAAATAAATTGAATATAAAGGTAAAAGAGTTCATTCCTATAGTTCCGCCGGTGATGATAAGACCAGAAATAATGTGGGGATTAGGTTATATAGATGATGGAGATATAGAAGTTTTTAAAATTCCAGAAGACAATCTAGTTTTAGTAGGTACTGCTGAACACTCTTTGGTTCCTTATTATAAAGATGAAGTTTTATTAGAAAAAGACTTACCCATAAGATTTTTAGGTTTTTCTACTTGTTTTAGAAGAGAAGCTGGTAGTTATGGAAAAGATGTTAGGGGAATTTTGAGAGTTCATCAATTTGATAAATTAGAAATGGTTTCTTTTAGTTTGCCAGAAAAATCTATTGAAGAGCATCGATTTTTATTAGCTATTGAAGAGTATTTAATGCAAAAATTAAAAATTCCTTATAGAGTTTTACATATATGTACAGGAGATTTAGGGCATCCTACAGCAGAAAAATTTGATATCGAAGCCTGGATACCTAGTGAAAATAGATATAGAGAAACACATTCATGCTCAAACACAACTGATTTTCAAGCCAGAAGATTAAATATTAAATTCAAACGAAAAAATAAACTAGAATATGTTCATATTTTAAACGGAACTGCATTTGCTATTGGAAGAACAATTATCGCTATTATTGAAAACTATCAAACAAAAGAAGGTAGAATTAAAGTTCCAGAACCACTAATAAAATACACAGGCTTTGATATAATATAAAAAATGTTAAAAAATTTTTTGAAATATTTGGTAATAGGATTTTTAGCGGGATATTTAATAATGAGTTTTATTATCTGGTGGAGTTTTTTAATTACAATAGACCTTAACAAAATTTCTAAAGATCAAATAAAAAGAAAAGAAGATTTGAGAGCGCCCCTTTATCAAGCAATAAATCCATTTTATCAATGGGTAAACCTTGGTTGGTATATTTTTTATCATAAGCCAAATCCATGAAATATAAAAAATTTTTTATTTGGGGGTTAGCATTTTTTATTGGATTAATTTCTGGAGGATTTTTTAGATTATGGATATTTTCTCATACCCAGGTTTATCTTTTTGAAAAAAATTTCATAGAAAAACATATAGCCCAAACTAAATTAGGAGGTAAAACACCAGAAGAAACCTGGACAATGTTTGTTTCTGAGCTAGAAAAAGGAAATATAGATAACGCAATTCAGTTTATTATTTCAAATGAGCAAAAAAATTATAAATTTTATTTTGAAAAACTAAAAAAGGATGGTAAATTTGAAGAATTAATAAAAAGAATTAAAAATAAAAAAATAATTCAATTACCTAAAAAGATTGGTATGGAGGAAGATGAAGTTCTTTATACATATCTGACAGAAGAAGAGATTAAAAAAGAAGGAGAAAAATTAATAAACAGAGAAGATTTTAAAAGAATGATAGAAATAGATAAAAAATGGGGATTTTCCCAAGAATTAACTTTTCAAGAATTCCTTTTAGATGAAATTCCTACTATTACATTTAAATACAATAAATATACAGAAAAATGGATAATAAAAGAATTATTATTGGGTATTCATTAATAATTCTTTTATTTTGTTTTGGAATAACGTATGCTTTCGATGCTGTTGATACCCACCCTAAATTAACTGAAGAAGCTGTTAAGTTTTATAATTTTTACTCTAATAGAAAAATAAATGAAAAAGAATTAGAATGGTTAAAAGAAGGCTCAAAAAATGAAGATCTTTCTCCTAGATGGGTAAATCATTTTTATGATCCTATTCATAATATTGCTATAAATAAGAAGTATTTTAGAGGTTATATTCCAGAAAAAGGTTGGGATTTTATTTTTGGTTTTATTCTTCCTACAGAACCATTAAAATCAATAGATTGGTCAGTAAATCAAGAATATCAATTTCTTTATTACAAATTAAATAGGACTTTTCAAAAAGCAATTGTCAGTTATTTTAGAAAAGATTATGAAACTGCTTTTAAATCTTTAGGTCATATTTTACACTTACTTCAAGATTTAGGAGTACCAGAACATGCAAGAGGTGATCCTCATATAGGGAGAGCACCTGACCCACCATCTTATTTTGAAAATTATGCAAAAACTTATTTAAATAAAGATATAGATATTGCGAAAGAATTATATTCTTCAAATATTAAAATTAAAAAGTTTAATAATCTTTATGAAATTTTTAATGAATTAGCTAAATTCACTGCAAATAATTGGTTTTCTGAAGATACAATTAATAATGATTTTCCTTTGCCGAAGATAAAATATAGGGTTATTACTGGTCAAGGTTATCTGTATTATGGACATAACAATTTACCATTGTTTTTAGAAATTCAAAATCGCTTCTTTGTAATCCGAACAACCAATTTTAGGGAAGTCAAGAAATACTATTTAGATGCAATCCTCTCCCAAGTAATTCCTTTATCCTCTTCTCTTATTGATTTATATTTTAGAACAATAGAAGAAATAGAGAGAAATCCCTCACTTTTATCATATTATGTTTATGAAAAAGAAGACAAAAATTGGTTTTTAAGCCTTCTTAAAAATCCAATAAAGCTTTTATCAGCAATAAAAGGTAGAGTATTAACAACTGCTTGGGAGAATGCAGAAAAATTAAGCGGTTTAAGATTTCCAAGCTTATCTAATTTAATTAATAGAGTTAAAAGTCCATTAATAACTCCTCCAGGTAAATATGTCTTAAATATGGCAAATATTTATACTAGTCTTAATATAAATACTCATCAAACAAAGCAAAATTTAGATAATACAGAATTTACATATTTTGAAGAAATAATAGGAGAAATTAAACAAAACACAATAAATAGTACTTCTTCGTTTAATCTAAATCCTTCAGAAAATACAAAAGTAGAAAATCTTATTAGTTTGAACGAGAAAATTCAAATAACTACATCATCAATTGATACTTTAGAAACTAAAAAAGAAGAAAATAAAGAAGAAAACATAGAGGATGAAAAAGAAGATGAAAGAACAGAAAATCATCAACAAATAACAGGAGGCAGCGGTGGAATTATTTATAAAGATAAATGTGATTATTATAAAAATAAAAATTATCCTAATCTTATAATTTCTGAAATCCAATTTGAGACTAATACAAATAAAGATGATGAGTTTATAGAAATATATAATCCAAATGATCAAGAAATTGATATTACTTGTTGGCAATTAGAAAAATACTCATCATTATCTAATCCAACAGAAGCTCCATCTTTACAAATATTACTACCCAAAACAAAATCAATAGGAATAGTAAAACCTTATAGTTTTTATTTAATTGCTAGCAAGAACTATTCTGGGACAATTACGCCTGATTATATTTATGCAGAAAGTTATTATATTTCTAAAAATAATTCTTTAGTTTTGAGAAAACCTAATGGTGAAATTTCAGATGTTGTTGGTTTTGGGGATAATAAAGATAAAATTTACAAATTTGAAAATAATCCATTTTTATTTCAAAATTCTGAAAATAAGTCTTTACAAAGAATAAATTATCAAGATACTAATGATAATTCAAAAGATTTTTGGCTTAAAAAACCTAATCCTAAAAATTCTAATTTCCAAGAAAAGCCAAGAGAAGACTTTATAAATTTAAATGAAATAAATATAGAAAATTTTGAAGTCAATGTTACTACCACAGAAGAAAACATTTATTTGAGTATAAAATTTAAAGAGCCGCTTTTAAATGTAGCTACTTCAAATTATTTTTATGAAATTTTAATTTCAACAACCTCAAGTTTCCAAAATAACATCAATTTAAATGATTTTGGAATTACGTCATCTAAATTTGAAGCAAGATTTAATGGTGAAAATATAGAAGAATTGATAGAAATAAATAAATGCCCATTTGAATCAGAATTTTATTTTGGGATGCGAATTATGGATTTACTTGACGAAGAGAATTTATCAAAAATATTGTTTTCAACATTTACTTTACCAGATTATTTTTGCGAAAAAGAAGAAAAAGGTACAACTAATGCAAAGATATTAATATCAGAATTATTTATAAGAGAAGGCACTTCTACAAATGAATATATTGAGCTTTATAATCCAAATGAGTTTGAAGTAAGCTTAGATGGTTGGAATTTAATAAAAGCAAATAAAGATGGCAAAGAAGAATATATATTTTCAACTTCAACAAAAAGCAAATATAAATTAAAAGGCAAAATAAAACCATTCGGTTATTTTCTTATTGCAAATGCTAATAATAATTTAAATGAAATATTTAATGTTTTACCAGATGTTGTTTATTCTAAAGATAAAGATTTTGCTAAAAATAACAAACTAAAATTAATAAATCCAAATAATGAAGTTATAGATATTGTTGAATGGCAAAGCTTTGATGATAAATTAATTTTATTAAGAAAAGCAGGAATCGAAAGTACTAAAGAAAGCATGAAAAATGAAGAAAAAGATTTTGGCAATAGCTATGATAACGAAGAAAATATTAATGAATTTATAGAATTTGATGAAAATGAGCCACAAAATAGCAAAGCTTCTTCAGAGATACCTCCAGATTATTTAACAGGCGTAAATTTAAAAATAGACAAGCAAAATATAACTATTGAATTTAGATCTCCGTATAAAAAACTGTTTAATGCTTTTTACGAAATAAGAAAAGAAAATAATGAAAAACTAGAGATAAATTTGCCAGAAGTTAAAAATTTTGGCAAAAAAGAAATTATAGAATTTAATGGTTGTCAATTTGATTTAGAAAATGGGAATAAAATAAGTTTAATTTTAATGGTAAATAATGAAATCAAAAATAAGCATGATTTAGAAATTAAAAATTTAGACTGTTCTATTTATAAGGCAGAAGGAAATGAAACTATTTCTTGGGGTAGGTCATCAGCTACAATCATTCGAAAAATTGCTCAAGAAATTAAAATAGATAAAGAAAGCTATATTAAAAGAGTAAAATTAAGATTAAGCAAGATAGAAAAATTAGAAGGAGATAATGTTTGGTTAAAAATTTATACATTTGGTAATGGTAAACCTGAATCAGGAAATTTAATTTTTTCAACTAATATTTCTCAAGAAATAATTCCTAAAAGTTTTAATCCTGATTGGGTAGAATTTAACTTTCAGAAAATAAAACTTGAATCTGGTAGTTACTTTTTTGTTTTTGAAAGAGAAAATTTAAATGAAGATTCTTTTTATTTTTCTTCTAAATCTAAATTTTGGCCACAAAAAGATAATAAACATTGGTATTTTTTGCCTGTAGAAGGCGGTTGGAAATATTATTCCCATCCTTTCCAAGATACATATGAAACCCTCGCAATAATCATTGAATAATGATTGGATAAAATCATACCTTTATAGAATCTCTTTTATACTATCCGCACATATGTCCTTATAGTCCAATTTTGTATTTTTCTATCTTTCCTTATAATATAAAAAATAAATGCAAAACAATAATAACAAAAATATCCTTAAATCTTCCTCTTTTATCCTTATAGAACTAATCATTGTCCTAGCTATTATCTCTATATTAGTAACTATCCTTATAGCAACAATAAAACTTACGGAGAAAATATAGAAGAAAAACCAAATACGACTATTGATTAAATGCTTAAATTTTTTTATAATTTTAAATAACAGGGCCGGTAGTTCAATGGTAGAACACCGGTTTTGCACACCGGAGGTTGTGGGTTCGATTCCCACCCGGTCCAATTTTTATGCCCCGGTAGCTCAGCTGGTAGAGCAACTGCCTTTTAAGCAGGAGGTCGGGGGTTCGAATCCCTCCCGGGGCAAATGGATTTGATAAAAAATTTTGAAGAAAAATTCAAAAGAACAGACTTACCTGAACTTAAACCAGGTATGATTGTTAGAGTGTGGCAAACTTTTCAAGAGAAGAATAAAGAAATTGTAGCTCCATTCGAGGGTATTGTTATTGCTATAAAAAACAAAAATAGATTAAATATGACATTTACTGTTAGAGGAAAAGCTGCTGGCCAATACGTTGAAAAAATTTATCCTTACCACTCTCCAGTAATTAAAAAAATTGAAATCTTAGGAGAATCTAAAACAAGAAGGGCTAAATTATATTTTGTTAGAAAACTTTCTGATTATGAAATTAGAAAGAAGCTTAAACCAGTTTATAAATAAAAAATTAATTTTTAATTTATTTCTATTTTTTTGTATTTTTTACCCTTTAACTATTAAGGCTCAAATTTTAATTACAGAAGTAATGTACAATCCAGAAGGTAATGATGATGATAGAGAATGGATAGAAGCAATCAACTTAGGAGAAAACATAAATGTTAAAACAGGCAAAAATGGCTGGAGGATCTTTGATGGTAAAAATAGAATTTTAAAAGGAGAAAATTTTACTTGGAGCAAAAATGAAATAATAATTTTTGTCCAAGATATAAATAAATTTTTAAATGAATATCCTCAAGTAAGAAATAAATTAGTTGAAGTTTCATTCTATTTAAAAAATAAAGAAGGAGAAATAAAAATAATTGATGAAAATAAAAATGTTTTAGCTGAATTTAAATACAATTCAAATATAGGTGGCAACAATAATGGATACTCTTTAATCTATGAAGATGGTCAAATAATCGAAGGCAGAACTTATAAGGGTTCACCAGGAATTTATCCTGAACCTTTTCAAAAATCGGAAAAACCAAAAGAAGAAACAATTTCAAATATTAAAGCAACTACAAGTTTAGCCACAAAAACACAAGAAACTACAAATCAAATAAACACCTCTAGCAAAGAAGAAAAAGCTATTCAAATTTCACAAACAAACATTATTTCTACTTCCACATTAGAAGAAAAAGAAGAAAAATATACTCTTTTAATTACAGAATTTTTGCCAAACTTAAAAGGAAGAGATGAAGGAGAATTTGTAGAAATTTATAATTATGGAGATGACAAAATTGATCTTAGTAATGTTTACTTGGTAGTTGGTAACAAAAAAATCAAATTGTATGGAGAAATCGAGCCAAAAGAATATAAAGTTTTTTATAACACTGAATTAGGTTTTAATATAAAAAATTCTGGTGATACTATAAAATTGATTGATAAGAAAAATAATGTTATATTTTCAATTTCATATAAAGGAAAAAGCAAAGAAGGAAAATCTTTTGCAAGAGATGAAAACGGAAATTGGAGATGGGCTAATCCAACTCCTCAAAAAGAAAATGTTTTTATTGAAGAAGCAGTAAGCAAAGAGAATAATGAAAATCCAGAAACAAATTATATAAATTACGAAGATAAAGAGAATTTAAACTTGCAAAATTTAGCTGATATTAATAAAAACTTATCAAAAACTACTAATTTACAAGTCCTTTTAATTGGGTTAGTTTTAACTATAATTTTTTCAATTATTTTTATTTTATTTTTTAAATAGAAGATAAAAAGACAAAAAACTATCTTTATTTAAATTTTTATATCTTTTATTCAATTTTTCAATTAACGCTTCATCTATTGTTTCTAAAATATTTAAAGCTTGATCCCATTTAACTTTTATTCCCCATATTCCTATTTCAAAAATACCAATTTCATCAAAATGTTTCATAATTAAAATATCAACTTTAAAAGATGAAAATATTTTTTCTTGTAAAATTAGATAAGTTCCCAATAGTATGAAAACTTTTTTAACATTTTCTTTAATATTTGGATCTAATTCTTTTATAAGTTCTAATGCTTTTAATTTAACTTGTATTTCATCTTTTACTACAGACCTAGCCAAATTATATATAGCAAGATAAATTATTAAATTCTTTTTAATTGTTTCTTCATCTAAATCAACGTTTTCTATTACAGAGAAGATATAATCTAAATTTTTTATAAAATCTAAACAAACCTCCAACTCATTTGGAGGTATATTTAAAAATTCATCCTTTAATTTTTCTATGTTTTTTTCTTTTATTAACTCTTCAGATTTTTCTAATATCTTGGGATTCATTTTTTTAAATTTGTTAAGGCCCCTTCTGTGGGGGCCTTTTTTAAAAACTTTTAATTAATTTATTGAAATTTAAAGACCCCCACCTTCTATATCAGGGGCTGTAACCTTAATCAAATATTTAAAACAAACTGTGATGATTTTATCCATAATTAATTTATTATACCAAAAAATTTTTAAATTTCAAATAAGTTATCCACTATTTTGATTCAAAATTTTTAAAAAATACTATATAATTATAAATAAGGACGCTAAAGGGTGCGAATATTAACATTTTCAAGATACCTAATTACCAAAAGGTTAATTAGGTATCAGCCCTTTTTAACCACAAATGCCTACATATCCTTATCCGGTCGCTACAAATAATCCAGCTGAATTATTGTCCTATTATAGTTTTAAGTTTATAGATAAACTATTACAATTTATTGCTGCTTTTATTGTAGCTTTAGTTTTAGTCATTTTAGGTTATTTTATTGCTAAGTTAATAGAATGGTTGGTAAAATGGGGAGTTGAAAAATTAAGAATTAATGAAGCTTTAAAAACTTTAGGATTTGAAAGATGGTTAGAAAAAGCAAATGTCGAATTAAAAACAGAAAACTTTTTAGGTGCATTAGCTTTTTATGTAGTTTGGATTTTATTCTGGATGCCTGCATTTGATATTTTAGGTTTAAGCAATGTTAATGAGTTTATATATAGAGCCGTTAATTATTTGCCTGTAGCATTAGTTGGTGGTTTAATTTTTGTTATCGCACTATTTTTAGCAGAGTTTCTTAGAAAACTATCATTTGTATGGTTCAAAGGATTAGAACTCAAAGGTGCTAAATTAGCTTCAGAAATTGTTTTTTATGCTGTAGCTATTTTCGGTTTAATAGCCGCATTAAATCACTTAGGAGTTGCTAGGGATATTCTAAATATAGTTGTAGGAGGAGTTATTTTAGCTTTTGCTCTTGGTGTTGGTTTATCTTTAGGGTTAGGAGGCCAAGATCTTGCTAGAGAATTTCTAAATAAAATTAAAGAAAAACTAGAATAAAACTTGACTTAATCAAATATTAAGATTATAATTTTTAATATAAGTTTCTAGGAATAAGAAATTTTGTAGTTGTATTAAATTTTAATATGTTTAATTGATGAAGAGATGCAATGATGTAATTTATCGTTCTCTACAAAATTAGTTTTGAGATTAGAGAAAGTACAGTTTCCCGCGTCCTAAAACATTCAAGGGTCAGAAGTGGATGCCTTGGCACCTGAAGGCGATGAAGGACGCGCCTAGGCTGCGATAAGCTCGGGGGAGGTGCCTAGGAACCGTTGATCCCGAGATCTCCGAATGGGGAAACCTGATCTCGGTGAACCGAGATCACTCAGCACTAATTTAGTGCTGAGGGCGTACCCGGGGAAGTGAAACATCTCAGTACCCGGAGGAAAAGATACCAATTGGTATTCCCTGAGTAGCGGCGAGCGAAAGGGGAAAAGCCCAAACCCAGAATCATTCTGGGGGTTATAGGACAAACCCGTTTGTGGTATAAAATTCTGGTGCATGGAATTTTATACCACAAGGCAGAGTTACAAAAGAGACTTTTAGCCGAAGGACCCTGGAATGGGCCGCCATAGAGGGTGAAAGCCCCGTAGGCGAAAAAAGTCTCTCTCTGCTGGGTTTGTTCCTGAGTACCCCGACGGTAGGTATCGTTGGGGGAAGTAGGCGGAATTACCCGCCAAGGCTAAATACTTCAGGTGCCCGATAGCGCACAAGTACCGTGAGGGAAAGGTGAAAAGCAGGGCGGTGAGCCCGGTGAAATAGAGCCTGAAACTTCTGACCCACAAAGAGCAGGAGCCCTGTTTTTCGGGGTGACTGCGTGCCTATTGAAGAATGAGCTGGCGAGTTCAGGTCCTCTGCTTGGTTAAGGCCGGTTAAGGCCGAAGCCAAAGGGAAACCGAGTCGAAAAGAGGCGCGGTTTTTTCTGTAGAGGGCCTGAGACCCGAAACCGAGCGATCTTACCGTGGCCAGGGTGAATCCCGTCGAAAGACGGGAGGAGGCCCGAACCCGTCGGTCGGGCAATACCGTGGGATGAGCTGCGGTAAGGAGTGAAAAGCTAATCGCGCTCGGTAATAGCTGGTTCTCCCCGAAATAGCTTTCAGGCTAGCGGGAGGTAATACCCTACAGGAGGTAGAGCACTAATTGGTTGGTGAAGGGCTTTGCCCAGCCAGCCAGTTAACCTCCGAATGCCTGTAGGGGTTTCTCCTAGTCAGCCCATGGGGGATAAGCTCCATGGACAAGAGGGGAACAACCCAGATTACCAGCTAAGGTCCCTAAGTGCGAGCTTAGTGGAGAACGCTGTCCTTCACCTAAGACACTTAGGAGGTTGGCTTAGAAGCAGCCACCCTTTAAAGAGTGCGTAACAGCTCACTAAGTGAGGTGAAGGGCGCGGAAAATTTAAGGGGCTAAGCTCGCCACCGAAGCTGTAATCCAGCACTTTTTTAAAAAAGAGTGCTGGAGGTAGGGGAGCATCTTTTACGCGATGAAGGAACTCCGCGAGGAGTTCTGGAGCGTAAAGGAGAGAGAATGCCAGCAGGAGTAACCGCAATCTCGGTGAGAACCCGAGACGCCGTAAGCCCAAGGTTTCCTTGGCAATGGAAATCAGCCAAGGGTTAGGCGGGACCTAAGGTCATGCCATTATGGCGCAGCCGATGGACAGCCGGTTAATATTCCGGCCCCACTTTTGTCTTTTGCCGATGGGGTGACGAAGGAAATAAGCCTCCGAGTCTTAATGGTTTAAGGCTTTCTCCTTTCCAAGAAGTGTGGTCTAGGAAAATCCGGACCACAGGGTTCAAAGCCCAAACTTCGGGAAAGGAGAGGAGATAAAGCTTCGGCTTTATCAACGGAGGTGAAGAGCCTTCCAAGAAAAGCCTCTAAGGTTAAGACAAAAGTGCCCGTACCGGAAAACCGACACAGGTGGGCGAGGCGAGTAGCCTAAGGCGAACGGGTGAGGTCTCCCCAAGGAACTCGGCAAAAAAGCGGGCGTAACTTCGGGAGAAGCCCTCCCAGTGTTTTTCAGCACTGGGCGCAGCGAAAGTTTCCCTGGCGACTGTTTAACAAAAACACAGCTCCCTGCTTAACTCGAAAGAGGATGTATAGGGGGCGACGCCTGACCGATGCCGGAAGGTTAAAGAATCGGGGTAATCCTGCGTTTTAAACGCAGGATTGCTCGCGGTTCTAAGCCCCGGTCAATGTCGGCCCTAACCCTGAGGGTCCAAAGGTAGCGCAATTCCTTTCCGGGTAAGTTCCGGAGCGCATGAAAGGCGTAACGACTGGGGAACTGTCTTGGGGAGATGCCCGGTGAAACTGCGATCCCCGTGAAGACGCGGGGTAGTGGCCACGGGACGGAAAGACCCCGGGAGCTTTACTGCAGTCACCTATTGTGTAATGTACTTGGGTGCACAGCGTAGCGGGGAGGCTATGAAGCCCTCTCTCCGGGGAGGGTGGAGCCGCCAATGGAACACCCGCCATTCAAGTGCATTACACTAATGGATAGGATAAACCTATCCAGACAGTAGGTGGCGGGCAGTTTCTCTGGGGCAGAGCCCTCCGAAAGTGTATTGGAGGGGCCCAAAGGTCAGCTTGTCCTGGATGGAAACCAGGATGGACGTGTAAAGGCATAAGCTGGCCTGACTGCAAGGCTGACAAGCCGCGCAGAGGCGAAAGCCGGGCTTAGTGACCCGACGGCTCTTCGTAAGAAGGCCGGAGACACCGGATAAAAGTTACCCCGGGGATAACAGGCTGGTGTGGCCCGAGAGTCCACATCGACGGCCACGCTCGGCACCTCGATGTCGGCTCGCCCTAGCTCGGGGCTGAAGAAGGTCCCAAGAGTGGGGCTGTTCGCCCCTTAAAAGGGTACGTGAGCTGGGTTCAGAGCGTCGTGAGACAGCTCGGACCATATCTGTGGCCACCGCTTGGAGGCTTGAGGGGAGCTGGTCCTAGTACGAGAGGACCGGACTGGGGCAGCCAATGGTCTACGGGTTGTCCTACCAAGGGCATCGCCCGGTAGCTAAGCTGCCACGGGATAAGCGCTGAAAGCATCTAAGCGCGAAGCCCACCCCAAGATAAGGCCTCTTAGCCCCCTGAAAGATCATCAGGTTGATAGGCCCCAGCTGGAAGCCGGGTAACCGGTTAAGGCAAGGGGTACTAATGGGCATCTGTTTTAGGGCGCGGGAAACTGTACTTTGTTATTAAATATCTTTTTTTTAGATGGCTGGTCATTCACATTGGGCACAGGTAAAGCATAAAAAGGCTTTATTAGATAAAAAAAGAAGTCAACTGATGGGAAAGTTAATAAATGCTATTTTAGTTTCTGCAAGGATAGATCCAAATCCAGAAACCAACCCAAAATTACGAAATGCTATTGAAAAAGCCAAAGAATTTGGTGTGCCTCAAGAAACAATTGAAAGAAATATTAAAAAAGCACAAGGATTATTAGATAAAACTGTTATCGAAGAAATTATTTTAGAAGCTTATGCACCAAATGGTGTTGCTCTTTTGATAAAATGTGCTACAGATAATAAAAATAGAACCATAGGAGAAGTTAAAAGAATTCTAAATAAATATGAGGGAAAATTGGCAGAGCCAGGTTCAGTAATGTGGCTATTTGAAGAAAAAGGTGTTTTAGTTATAAACAAAGCAGATTTTAAAGAAGAAATCATTGATAAACTTTCAGAATATTTGCAAGATTTTGAAACAAAAGACGATAATGCAATTTTATACACTTCAGTAGAGAATTTATTTAAAACAAAAGCTATTTTAGAAAAAGAAAATATTCAGGTTTTATCCACAGAAATACAATTTGTTCCTAAAAATTATGTTAATATAAAAGATAAGGACACAGAAGATAAAGTAAATAAGTTAATAGAAGAATTATTAGAAAATAATGATGTTTATGAAGTTTATACAAACACTAAATAGGTCGAATTAAAATTTAGATTTTTAATGTATAAGAAATTGGTACTTTTGCAAGATGATGAAGAACTAGAGGAAGATTTAGACGAATTGGAAGAAGAAACAGAAGAATGGGAGGAAGAAGAATGGGAAGAATGGCCTGAAGAGGGAGAAGAAACAGAAGAGGACTTTGAAGAAGAAGAGGAACTAGAAGGAGGAGAAGAAATAGAATAAGAAACAAAAATCCCGCGTCCATTTAAATGGACGCGGGATTTAATTTTGCTTAAAATATTTTTAAATGATTTTAAAGAACTTAAAAGATACAAAAAGGTTTGCAAAAAGTTTAACTAGTCTTATAAAAAGATATCTTAAAAAAAAGAAAAAATTAGTTATTTTATTTCAAGGTCATCTAGGAGCTGGCAAAACGACTATTATTAAAGAAATCGCTAAAAATTTAAAAATTTCTTATGAAATAAAAAGTCCAACTTTTATTTTATGGCAGATTTATCCTTTCAAAATTTTTGGCAAAAATTACTTTTTACACCATATTGATCTTTATAGAATTAATCCTGAAGATCTTTTAAAGATCAATTTAAAAAAACAACTTAAATCTTCTTATAATTTATTTGTCATTGAATGGGGCGAAAAAATGATTGAATTTTTAAAGCAGGAATTTTTGTTAATAGAAATTAAAAAAATTAAAAAACAACAAAGAGAAATTAAAGTAGAACTTTTTACAAAAAATGGAAGAAAAACTTTTGTTAATTGATATAAATTCTTTGCTTCATCGATTATATCATGCTATTCCTCTTTTAAGATCTCCTCAAGGATTACCTACTAATGCCTTGTATGGATTAACAAATGTTCTTTTAAAAATACTTGATGAGATAAAAACTGATTATATTGTTGCTTGCTATGATACTCCTGTATTGACTGTTAGACATGAAAAATTTAAAGAATATAAAGCACAAAGGCCCAAAATGGCTGATGATTTGAAAACTCAAATTAGTTATTCAAAAAAATTACTCCAAGCCTTTAATATCCAAATAGCAGAAAAGCCAGGTTATGAAGCTGATGATTTAATAGGAACTTTAGCTGAAAAAAATAAGGATAAAAAAGTAATTATTCTCTCTGGTGACCTTGATACTTTACAGTTAGTAAATGATAAAGTTAATATTTATTTTCTAAAAAAGGGAATAAAAGAAATCGAAGTTTATGATAGACAAAAAGTTTTAGAAAGATTCAATATAGAACCGTATTTACTACCTGATTTTAAAGCTTTAGTAGGAGATCCTTCTGACAACATTATTGGTATCAAAGGAATAGGAGAAAAAACTGCAATTAATTTAATTAAAAAATATGGAAATATTGAAAAAATTATTGAAGCTGCTGAGAAAGGGTTTTTGGAATATTCATTAAGAAAAGCTATTTTAGAAAACAGAGATAGATTAATTTTAAATAAAGACTTAACAACAATCATTAAAGACGTTGAAATTGAATTACAACTCAAAAAATATCAAGAACCATCTAAAGAACAGCTACTTCCAATATTAGAGGAATTAGGTTTTAAAAGTATTATCGCAAGGTTATTTAAAGATCAGAAAGTTAGTTTATTTACAACAACTTTTCAGTATAAAAGTGAATTACCTTCTGATTTAAAAGAAATATTTGTAATTTTGCATCAAGATAAAATTTATGTCTCTTTTAATAACGAAGTTGTTAAATTAGATGTTACCATAGATAATTTACAAAAAATAATAAACGCTGAAAAAATTTATATTTTTGACCTTAAACAGTTTCTTAAAAAATTTTATGAGATAATGGATACGCAATTGCCTTTAAATAAATTCTTTGACCTTAAAATAGCTTTTTGGTTAGTAACTCCTTACAATAAAATAACATTAGAAAAATTAACAAATATTTACTCATCAAAACCTTTATTGACCTTAAAGGATTGCTTAGATTTCATTTTGCTTAACTATAAATCTATTGCTAATGAATTAGAAAGCAAAATTGAAGAATTTAACTTAGAAGAAATTCTGCATTTAGATCAACAAGTAAGTCAAATTTTAAGTTTGATGGAATTAAATGGAATTTTATTAGATAGAGAAAAATTAAAATCTTTTAAAGAATTTTTAACAGAAGAAATAAACAGATTAAAGAAAGAAATTTATGAACTTACTGGAACTCCTTTTAACATTAATTCTCCTATTGAGCTAAGATACATTTTATTTACAAAACTTAAATTACCCACCAAAGGATTAAAGAAAACACCTAAAGGAGAAATTTCTACGCAAGAATCAGAACTTATTAAACTTAAAGATCAACACCCTATTATAGAAAAGATTTTGGAATATCGTGAAAAAATGAAAATTTCTACAACATTTTCTGAAAATCTTTTGAAATTTATAAGAGCCGATGGAAGAATAACTACAAATTTTGAAATTACTGGAACAGCCACAGGAAGAATTTCTTCTGAAGAACCAAATTTGCAGAATCTTCCTGTAGAAGGAGAATTAGCTAAAAAATTAAGAGCTTGCTTCGTTGCTCCAAATGGTTTTAAATATGTCTCTTTTGACTATTCTCAAATAGAACTTAGAATTGCTGCTGAACTTTCTCAAGATGAAAATCTTATTAGTATTTTTAAACAAGATTTAGATATCCATTCTATTACTGCTAAATTGTTATTTAAAGAAGAAAATGAAAAAACAAGAAGATTAGCAAAAATAATTAATTTTGGTATTATTTATGGAATTTCGCCTAAGGGCCTTAAAGAAAGAACAGGATTGTCATTAACAGAAAGCAAAAAATTAATTGATTCCTACTTTAAAAATTTTCCTGGCGTTCAAAAAATGGTTAAAGAATTAATAGAAAAAGCAAAAACATATGGTTATGCAGAAAATATTTTTGGAAGGAAAAGATTTATACCTGAGTTATATTCAAGGGCTTACAACGAAGTTATGAAAGGAGAAAGAATTGCTATTAATACTCCTATCCAAGGAACTGCAGCAGATATTATGAAAAAAGCAATGGTAGAAATTTATGAATTTATAAAAAATAATAATCTAGAAAACAAAGCTAAAATAATTTTACAAATTCATGATGAATTAATTTTAGAAGTTTCTGATGATATAATTAATTTAATAAAAGAAGAAGTTAAAAAAATAATGGAAAATGTAGTTCAATTTTCAATACCTCTTAAAGTGAAAGTAAGTATTGGCAAAGATTTAGCAGAAATTAAGAAATGAATAAAGATAAATTTTCTCTCTTTTCTTATCTTATTTTACTTTTAATTGCTGGTTTTTTGCTTTTTCTTCAAGAATTTAATCAATTAAAGTTGGGAATTTTATTTTTAATAGGTTTAATCATAATAATAATTTTGATTTGGTTTTATTTTTCTAAAGAAGAATTATTTAGCAAGAAAAAACCATTTTTTGAAGAGCTAGAAAATTTTTTAAATTTTTTAAATACAGCTATATGTTTTTATGATGACAATTACAAAATAAAATTTGTAAATAATGCTTTTACAAAATTAGTAGTACTTAATAAAGAAAATCTTTTAAATGTAGAGATAGGAACATGGATAGTTAAAAATCCAGTTTATTTTAATTTAGCTTTAATATTTTTTCCTTCTATAACTGCAACCTCAATAGAAGTTTTAGATTCTGATAAAGACTATGAAACTATTAATGTAGAGTGGCAAGATAAAATTTATTGGACTATTGTGACTACTAAAATTTTATTTAAAAATGAAAAATATAATTGCAAAATAGTAATAGATAGAACTCCTTTAATTTCTAAAGAAAAAGAGGAAGTAGAATTTTTAAATCTTGTTGCTCATCATTTAAGGACGCCCTTAAACCAAATTAAATGGATGCTAGAAAGTATTGATAAAAACAAATTAGATGATCCTTCTTTAATAGATAATGCTCTATTTATCATTGATAAAACAATTTTTTTGGCAGAATCTATCTTAATTGCTAATAAATTGGAAACTAAGAAACTAGAATTGAATATACAAAAAAATGATATCGAAGAATTAATTAAATCCTCTTTAAGCTTATTAGAATACTCTATTAATGAAAAAAAATTAAAAGTAAAAATTGAAATTGATGAAAATGCGAAAGAATTTTATTTTGATAAAAATTTAATGTTCTTCATTCTTTTCCCTTTGTTAGAAAATGCTGTTGATTATAACAAAGAAGGTGGAGAAGTTTTAGTGGAAATTAAAAAATTAGAAGAGAGGCCTTATGTTTTAATTAAAATAAAAGATACAGGGATAGGTATGAGTGAAAAAGAATTAAATAAAATTTTTACAAAATATTTTAGAAGCGGGAAAGCTAAAGAGCTTAAGCCTACTGGTTTTGGTTTAGGAATGTATATAGCTTATAATCTCCTTCTGCTTCATAAAGGTAAAATTGAAATAAAATCTAAAGAAAATGAAGGTACAGAAATAATTTTAGAAATACCAGCTTATAAAGAAATCTACGATTATAATTTAATTAATGGTGGTAAGAGTTAGGTTTGCTCCTTCGCCAACAGGCAGATTACACTTAGGTTCTATAAGAACTGCATTATTTAATTTTGTTTTTGCAAAAAGCCAAAAAGGTGTTTTTATTTTAAGAATAGAAGACACAGATAAAGAAAGATCTAAAAAAGAGTTTGTTGATGATATTATTGAAAGCTTAAAATGGCTTAACTTAAATCCTGATGAAGGTCCGATATTTCAATCAGAAAGAACAGAAATTTACAGAAAAGTAATTGAAGAACTACTTGATAAAGGAAAAGCTTATAGATGTTTTTGCACAAAAGAAGAATTAGATTTAAAAAGACAAATGCAAATTACTAAAGGTGAACCTCCTAGGTATGATGGAACTTGCGCTAAGCTTTCTAAGGAAGAAGTAAATGAAAAATTATCAAGGAATATTCCTTATGTAATAAGACTAAAGGTACCAGAACAGATTTTAACTTTTAAAGATTATTTAAGAGGAGAAATTAAATTTGATCTGCGTTTAATCGGAGATTTTGTGATTGCTAAATCAGAAACAGAGCCTTTATTTCATTTAGCTACTCCGGTAGATGATTATTATCAAGGAATAACTTATGTTATAAGAGGAGCAGAACACATTCCAAATACTCCTAAGCAAATTTTAATTTTTAAAGCCATGAACTGGAAAATACCAATTTATGCCCATATTCCTTTAATTTTAGGAGAAGGAGGTGGGAAACTTTCAAAAAGGCATGGTGCAAAAAGTGTTTTAGAATACCGAAAAGATGGTTATTTACCTGAAGCTATTATTAATTTCTTAATCTTGTTAGGTTGGCATCCTAAAGGAGATAAAGAAGTAGTTTCTATGAATGAAATAATTAATGAATTTAAATTAGAAGATGTAGAAAAAAGACCCGCAGTATTTAATGCTAAAAAATTAGTATGGCTAAATAAAGTTTATATGAAAAGACTATCTCCTAAAGATATAGAAAATCTAATTTTAAGTGATCCTTATTTGGAAGATCTAAAATCCTACTTGGAAAGAGCAGAATACTCTAAGGAAAAAATTTACAAAATTATAGAGCTAGGCAAAGAAAGAGCTAATACAATAAGAGAAATCTTTGAAACAGTAAAATTCTTTTATTATGATTTTGATTACAATAAAGAACTTCTTATTTGGAAAGATTATACCTTTGAACAAATTAAGAATTCTTTAATTCAAGTTAAAAATGCCATTGAAAACATTCCTGAAGATAAATTTAATTACGAGTATATTAAACAAGTTTTAGATTCCTTAAGCGAAGATAGGGGATATACTTATTGGCCTTTAAGGGTGGCATTGACAGGATTAGAAGCTTCTCCACCTCCAATAGATATAATGTTAGTTATAGGCAAAGAAAAAACATTAAAATTAATTGAAAAAGCATTAGAAAAATTATCATAGATGTTTAGAATAATTTGGAGAATTTTTACAATTTTTTTAGTAATTATCATTCTTTTTGCAATTTTACCCAAAAGTTTTTGGCAGTGGTTAAAACCTTATTTTAATATTGAGGTTCTTTTAAATACCTTAAAAACTGGTTGGATTAACTTTTGGAACTTTATTAAAGAAGCTACTGGTTTAGATTTTTCAAAAATACCAGAATTTATTAAAAATTATTTAGGTTTAGATATTATTAAATTTTGGTTAGCAATTAAAAACTTCATCATTACTATCTTAGAAAAAATTTTAAATATTTTAAGATAAATTTGGTTTTATAATTATATTAAGAAAAGCCTCTTAAATAATTTGGAGGGGTGCCAGAATGGTATTGGGGCGGCCTCGAAAGCCGCTTGGCGTTAAGCCTTTGTGGGTTCGAATCCCACCCCCTCCGCAATCTACTGATAAATGCGGATATAGAACAGATTAATGCGGATAAAATTTAAATTAACTTCGTGTTTTATAATTAAATTATGGAAGTTTTGAATAAAAATCAATTTAAATTTTTATCATTCACTCTTATAGAAATTATAGTTGTTTTGACAATTTTATCTATATTAGGGATTTTAATAACTCATGCTTTAAAGCCTGCAGAAATTGCCAAAAGCTATAGAGATACTAAAAGAGCAGCTGATGTTAAAAATATAGAAAAAGCTCTTAATGTTATTATGAGTCTAGATCCAAATTTTAGAATTTCTAATTATGCTTCTTCTAATGTGATTTATATTTCTCTTCCTGATAACTCCCCAACCTGCTCTAACTGGATAGGAAAATTACCACCCCTTCCTTCTGGTTATGAATATAGATGTTCTCCTAATCCTCAAAATATAGATGGTACAGGTTGGATTCCTATCAGTTTTAAAGATTTCGTTAATATTTCTAATTTGCCTGTTGATCCTATAAATCAAAACAATTATTTTTATAGTTTTACTGTTTCTGGTAATAACTTTAAAATAACATCTCCTGTAGAAAAATCTGATAATTATTTAGCTAAAACTGATGGAGGTATTAATGATAGGTTAATTGAAGTTGGAGAAACAAAAAATATTAAAACACCCTTATGTATGTCAGCATATCAAGGATCAGTAGAAATTTCAACCTTAATGTCAATTTTCCTAATAGGAGATAGACCATGGACAGATAATACAGTTACTGATAAGTGGTTATTCTGCAATGAGTTTTACGATTCAGAAGAACATATTATAGATATTACAGATCCCAAAAATCCTTTTGATATTATAAGAAGCGTATATCCAGATTATTCAAATGCCTGGACTCCTGGACAAGGAGTTTCGGGTCCTAAAGCAGTAAAGGATAATTACTTTTTCTTTCATAATAGATCACGTGGTAAATTAGAAATTTATGATATATCAAATCCAGTAAGACCCAAAGGACCACCTTTAATAGCAAGTATTAGTGTTCCTGCTTCTTGGCCGGATGCAACTTTTGTAGAAGATAATCTTGTTTATATAATGAGTACAAATGGAAGCATAAGAATAATAGATGTTTCAACTATTACTAATCCTGTTATCGTAGGCTCATATGAAACAAATACAACAACTAGAGCTATGATAGTTAAAGATAAGATTATTTACCTATTAACTGACGGAGATATTAATTTTAGAATATTGGATGCAAGAAATCCTTCTAATATTACAGAAATATCTAATTTAACATTAGCAGGACCAGGAGCATATCATATTCAGTTAGAAGTTTATCAAAATGTTGCTTATGCTGTAGTTAATATAAGTGATTATGGAAAAATGTATGTTATAGATGTTTCCAATTTGTATAATCCTCAAATAGTTAGAATTATAGATACAATTTATGGTCCTATTGATCCAGGAAATGCTTTGCAAGCAGTAGAAATATTTGGGCAAAAAAGATTATATGGTGGTGGAGGAGATCCATCTACCTCAACCCCAATTGGCTTAATTCAAGCTTTTGATATTTCTGATCCTTTAAATCCACAATCTTTGGGTGTTATAAATGTAGGAATTAATGCTCCTGTAAGAACATTAAGAATAGCAAATTGTCATATATATATTTCAACTAGACCAGAACATGCTATTAGAATCTATCAAATAGGAACAAAATATTAGTTGATTTTATATTTTTCTTTTAATTTAGCTATAAACTTTAAAATAGAATCATTTCCTTCAAAATCTAAAAATAATTGTTTGTTTTCTTGTGGAGTACTTCCTATTAACCAATGATATGCTAAACAATTTAAATAATCTTCTCTTCTATTTTTTAAATCATCGCAAAATTCAATTATTTCCTGCCAAATTTCTTCAAAATCTTCTCTTTCTAAAATTTTATTTACAAAATTTTTAATTTCCCTTTTAATATTTTCCCTGTTGAATTCTGGTTTAATTTTTTCTTTCATGTTATAATATTATTTTAAGAATCTTTCAATAAAATGATAGCAAAAATCTTTCAGCAAATTCTTTATCCCTTTGTTTGGTTATTTCTAAAAATTTTTTTAAACCATAAAGTTGTTGGATTAGAAAATTTAAAAGATTTTGAAAATAAAGCAGTTATTTTTATAGCCCCACATAAGCATTGGCTAGATCCTATTATATATGGCTATTCATTACCTTTTAATTTTGCACCCATTCACTTTATAGCAGCTGAAGAATATTTTAATTTTTTTAAGGGAAATCCTGCAAAAATATTTGCTCCTATTGTTGCTTTATATGTAAGAATAAATGGATCTATCCCTATTAAGAGAGGAGATAGATCTATTACTTTAGAAAAAAAACTTAAAAAGGCTATAGATATTTTAAAAAATAATGGAAAAATTTGGATCTTTCCCGAAGGTAAAATAATAAAAGAAAAAAATTTAGGGCAATTTAAAATAGGCGTTGTATTTTTGCATCAACAAACTAATGTTCCTATAGTTCCTGTTATTGGTTTAATTAATGGTCACTTATTGGAATTAAATTTAAAAACATTTTTTGATTTATTTTTGAGAAAGAAAAAATTATTAGTTAAATTTGGTAAACCTATTTATGAACTACCTGAAAAAGATTTAGAAAAATCAGCACAATTTTTAAGAAATAAAGTAATTGAACTAAAAGAAGAAATATCAGAAAAAGGATTACCACCGGAATTTTGGAGTAAATATTTTCAAGTTTACGATATTTTAAATATGGTACCTCCTTATAAAGATCTTTTAAACAAAATATTGTCAATCTTGGATCCACAAAAAGGAGAAAAAATTTTAGATGCTGGTGCAGGTACAGGTAATTTAGCAGTTTTAATAGAAAATAAATCTGCCCAAGTTATCGCTTTAGATTTTTCAAAAGAAGCATTAGAGATATACAAAAACAAAAATCCAAATGCTACTATATGTTTACATGACTTAACAAAACCTCTTCCATTTGATGATAATTATTTCGATAAAATAGTTTCTAATAATGTTATCTATAATATCCCTAGAGAAAAAAGATTAGAAGTTATTAAGGAACTTAAAAGAGTTTTAAAACCAGGTGGTCTAATTGTTATTTCTAATATTCATAAAAATTTTTCTCCTTTAAAAATATATCTAGCGAGCATTAAAGAAAGCATAGAAAAGGATGGTCTATTAAAAACTATTTATCTTGTAATAAAATTAATTATACCTACAATCAAAATGTTTTATTATAATTTTAAAATTCAAAAAGTGCATCAATTTGATAAAAAGAACTTGTTTGACTTTGAAGAACAGAAAGAACTTTTAATAAAAGCAAAATTTAAATATGTATCTCAAACAGAATTTGTATATGCAAATCAAGCGATATTAAATTATGCTATAAAATGAAAATTTTAAATAAGCTGGTTTTAAATTATAAAAACAATCCTATAACCATTTTTTTTGGAATACCAACTACTCAAGAAGAACTTAAAGAAATGTTTAACTTGCGATTTAATATTTACAAAGAGAAAAACTATATAGAGCCTGAAAAATTAAAAGATAATTTAGACCTAGATGAATATGATAAACAAAATAAATGTGACTATTTCATAGCAAAAGTTAATGATAAGATCATAGGTAGCGCTAGAGTAATAAAAGACTACCCTTTACCAACTCAATTATATTTTGAATTCGAAGAACCAGAACAAATGAAAAAGATTCATAATAATTCAAAAATAGAAATAAGCAGATTAGTAATTGCGCCTTACAAAATTAATAAATCATTTTATTTACCTCGACATATAACAATGTTGATGATTTTTAATACCATAGCCAAATATGCAAAGGAAAATAACTATAAAGCAGGATATGCTTTTATCAAAACAAAATTATTCTATAAATTGAAAAACTTAAAAGTTCCATTTTATTTAATAGAAAATTACAAACAAAGATATCCTGAAAATGGAATTTTATATAAGTACTTTAATGATCCTAATGATCCTGTAATACCTATCTACTATTTTTTGAATGATATAGAACGTTATTTTAACAAAATATTTTCTTTTAAACTTTTGTTCCATAAAAAATCAGAAAACGAAATTATTATAAAGAACCTATTTTTTTACAATATTTTTCTTAAACTATTTAAAATATTGAAATAAATTAAAATACTTAAATTGCTTTAAAATTATTAATATTAAATGTTAATAGATTGGAAAGTTTTAACAATTAGTTCATTAGCTTTATCTCTTTTTACTCTAAGCTTTAGTGTAATTCTTAAAAGATATAAAGATATTCATAGTATATTTTATGGATTCTTTATGATATCAACTTCTTTATGGGCTATCTCAATTTTAGGGTTCCATTATAATATAATTTTTAACGATAGATATATTTGGTTAAAATTCACTCACTCTTTCGGATTATTAATTCCATTGTTTCTATATTTTTTTATTTCTAGATTTTATAATATTGCTATTTTAAAAGATATAGAAGTATTTTTAGTAATTGTTACAATCCTTTTTATTTATCTAGTAATATTTACAAAAACTATAGTAAGTGAGGCAACAGGTATTAGTTATGAGTTAGGTAGTCTTTATCCTGTTTATAGTTTTTCAATAATTTTTTTATTTTTACTATCCTATTTTATATTATTTAGAAATTTATTTTTCATAAAGGGGTATTTAAACCAAATTCAAAATATTTTAATTTTCATCGGAATTGTTTTATCTTCTATACCAGCTTTAATTGTTGATCTTATTTTTCCTTATTTTAGAATTTATAATTATACCTGGTTAGGCCCTCTTTTTACTTTTGTAGGTATTATTTGTTTCGCAATAGCTATTTTTAGATACAGATTGTTCAATATACCTATAATAACAGCAGAAATTTTAGTATTTTTACTATGGTACTTTTCTCTTTTTAGAATGTTGGGATCTTTTCAAAAAGAAGAAATTCAAGTTAATTTGATATCGTTTGTTATTAGTTTGGTTTTAGGGATTTTACTTATAAGATATGTCTTGTTAGAAGTTGAACAGAGAGAAAAATTGGAGGAACTTAATAAGGAGTTAGAAAGGTTGAATAAAATAAGAGCTGAATTTTTATCAATAGCTTCTCATCAAATAAGGTCACCAATGGTTAATATTAGAGGATTTTTAGAACTTTTAATTCAAGGATATTATGGAGAAATTCAAAATAAAACAAAAGAAGTTTTGTTAAAAATTTATCGGAACATTAACGAAGAAATCAATCTTGTTAATAATTTGTTAGATTATAGAAAAATTGAAGAAGGAAGAATGGAATATAACTTCGAAAACATCAATATTGTTCAAGTGATTCGATTTGTTTATGATTTTTATAAAATAAGAGCGGAAGAGAAAAAATTAGAATTTGTTTTAGATATAGAAAAAGAAAATATTGTAATTAAAGGAGATGAAGAAAAATTAAAACAAGTTATTTCAAACTTGGTAGATAATGCGATAAAATATACAGATTCTGGATTTGTAAAAATTTCTGTTAAAGAGGAAGATGGCTATGTTTTAATAAAAGTTCAAGATTCTGGTAGGGGTATAGAAAAAGATTATTTAGAAAAAATATTTGAAGGATTTGAAAGAGGGAAAATTGATAGGAAAATTGCTGGTAGTGGTTTAGGTTTGTATATTGCTAAAGAATTTATTAAAGCGCATAAAGGAGAAATTTGGGCAGAATCTGAAGGCCCTGGTAAAGGTAGTACTTTTTATGTAAAGTTGCCAATTTGATTTTTGTGGTATAATACAAAAAATATGAAAATAGGAATAATTTTAGGAACAGGAAGAGAAGGAGCTAATTCTGAAAAAGTTGCGTTGTAAATTGGGATAAAATTGAAGAGAATTTATTGAAATATTTATAAAAACGAGATAATTCTAATTAATAGTTTTTATCCGTATAGCTTTTGAACCATAACTACTCGTAAATGTTAACTTTTAATATTGGCTTTTATATTTTTAGAAGAATTTAGAAAATCTGATAAAATTAAATTATAGCTAAAAAGAATTTTTAAAAAAGATTTTTAAAATTTACATATGGAAAATATCATCTATAGAAAAAATTTCTTGTTTGAAAATCTAAATGAAGAATTCGAGAGTATAATTGAAAAAATTAAAGAAGAAAAATTAGATAAAAAATTTGAACAGTTTTTAATATATGTAATAGGTGAGATTTTTGACAATATTAAAGAGCACTCAAAGGCTAAAGAAATTATTACAAAAATAATAAGAAAAGAAAAAAAAATATATTTATATGTTTATGATAACGGTATAGGCTTTCGAAATTCATATATTTCAAAAAATATAATTCCCAAAGATGATATATCTGCTATAGAATTTGCACTTTCAGGATTATCAACTAAAAATTTACAAGAAAGAGGTTACGGACTTTTTTCTATAAGAAAACTAGTAGAGTATTTGAATGGTAAAATGACAATTAAAAGCGGTCGAGCGTCAGCAACCATAACTAGAAATAAAATCCAATTTAAAGAAATATTATTTAAAAAAGGAGTAGAAATTTCAATCGTAGTGCCCATAAAAGGAATAGATATTTATAAAATTTTAAAATGAAAATAAAATTAACAAAAAAAGCCTTAGTTTTTAGGGATGATGCTCGAGAATTGATTAAGTTATTGAAGAAAAATTTAAAAAAATCAAAAATGATTTACCTTGACTTATCCAAAGTAGAGTTTTTATCAAGAAGTTTTATTGATGAACTTTTAAATTTTTTAACAAAAGAAAAAAAAGTAAAAGTTATTATTCATAATACATCGTTAAGGAGATTTTTTAATAAAGTTAAGGGGACAAAAACAAAGATAAAGTGCTAATTTATTTTGTTATAAAATTAAATTATGGCTAAAAAAGAGATTGGATTTTTGAAGGAAATGGCAAAAAATTTTATTTAAATGCTTTGAGTCTTTTTAAAAAAAGATTATAATTTTGTGCTTTTAATTTAGAACAATCTTGTCAGCTTTACACATTAAATATCTAATTGTCAAAAAGTTGGTGATCGGCATAGATTAAAAGTTTAACTCTAATAAATAAAAATTTAAGATTAAAAAACAGAAATTAACATAGACTCTGCTATACAAAGATTTGAAATTGCCGTAGATCTAGCTTGGAAAACTTTAAAAACTTATTTAGAAGAATATAAAGGAATAATTTGTAGATCACCTAAAGAATGTTTTCGTGAAGCATTTTCACAGGGCATTATTGATTACGACGATTATTGGATAAAAATTATTGATTTTCGGAATCAAACCGCGCATCTCTATAATGAAGCTCTGGCTAATAAAATTTATAGTAAACTTTAGAAAAAAATTTAAAATATTTAAAAATTTTATATAACTCTCTAAAATCTGAAAATAATATATGTGTTAAAATTATCTTAATGAAGAAAATTAGCATTATTGGTTTAGACATCGTCGGGAAAACTTTATTTTCTTGGTTAAGTAAATTTTGATCAAATATGTATTTAATTAAAAAATCAATTTTTGTTTTAAAAAATTACGGTTTTAAAGCTTTTATTAATAAAACAATTAGTT
>Ga0080004_1105228_pt1 | contig 97833 bp, 85 predicted proteins | sample WasSprMetagenome_FD_69207 | JGI IMG/M metagenome (GOLD analysis project Ga0080004, IMG submission 69207) | Sulfidic aquatic microbial communities from Washburn Spring, Yellowstone National Park, USA - WS (SPADES assembly) (version 2) | ecosystem: Environmental > Aquatic > Thermal springs > Hot...
GATGAGGCTTTTGGAGGACGACTATTTGGGCGCTTCAGGAACTCGTGGCTACGGCAAAATCAAGTTCCAAAACATCACCGTCAAATGGCGTCCCATTGACTTTTACCGCGACCCGCAAAAGTATGCTGAGGTGGAACTTTGGTGTGGCGACGATTTAAGGGAGTTGCTGGCTCAGTTTGAAGAAATCATCGGCAACAAAATTTGGAGAAAGCAGGGAAAGAAAGTTGAACCTGCCTCGAAATGAAGTTATGTGCGCCAAAATATGGAACTGAAAGGTGTGAATTTGCGATGAGAGCGGACAAAAGAAAACAAGACAACTTGCCCCTGATTTGGCAAAAAGCGGAACGGTTGGCAGAGGGCATTTATCGCCTGCATTTTCCCAACGGTAGGTATCGCTACGGCTTTGTTTTTCCTGACGGAACTCATGCCACTTTATCATCCGAGCATCCGCTTTCCTTGAAAGATTTGCGGTTGATCTACCGAGCCGAGGCAAAAGCAAAAGAAATGAGGCAGCGTATGGAAGAAGGCAAGTTTGACCTTAAGGAACTTGAACGAACCCAGCAGCGCCGTTGGCAGGAGTTACGCGATTTAGGCTTGCTTTTGGAGCAAGAGGACGATGAAGCATTTTTGGACGATTGAGGTGCGGTCGGTCATAGACACAAATGTCCGCCTGGCAGCAGAGTTAGCGTCGTCAAAAGAAACTTCCGCTGCTGCTCAACTTTTGCGTTTGATTCAACGGAAAGTCTATGAGCGAGCAAGTGAGAAACGGCAGCGAGTTGTTGTTGTCTGGCTTCGGTCATTGGAAATGCAGAACGAGTTGCGAGAGCAGTTAGCAAAGCGAAGCTTTCGCTCGAGTTGGGTTTTGAGTATCCTGCAGGAAACAGCAATGTTTAGCGAACTTGTCACGGTTGAGGAGAGAGACATTTCAAACCTGAGAAAGCAAGCGCCACTTGAGGCACATGATGACATTCATATCATTGCTTGCGCCATCAAGGGCAAAGCGACGCACATTGTCACTTACGATAAGCACCATCTTTTGACGCCAGAGGCGAAGCGATTCACGCGCCGTTACGGGATTAAGGTTGTCACACCAGCGGAGATGTTAGATGAATTGAGGCGGTTAGGTGACCCTTAAAGAGGGTGGGTGATGTTGATGCGATTTGGGGAAGTGAAGTTGCACCCAAAAGGCGCTTTCCATGTCGGCGAGAGAGGGATCGGCTACGAGGGTGCAACGGAGTTTGTCCCTGCCGATACTCTGTTTGCTGCTTTGTGTGCTGGTTGGGTTCTGCTTTATGGAGAAGATGCGTTGGTGAGTGATTTGCTGCCGAACGATAAACCTGACTGGACACCTCCCTTCCTCATCTCATCAGCCTTCCCTTTCGTCGCATCAGTTCGCTTTTATCCCAAACCTATGCTACCATCGCCGCAAAACCGAATTCGATGGAAGGAGGTCAAATGGGTTTCGGAAGGTGTTTTGAGAGCGTGGCTTAAGGGTGAAAGCCTTGCCAGCAAAGAACTGCAAACCCTGCACGAAAAAACAGTTGTGCTTTTAGCGGATGAGTGGGAGCAAATTTGCAAGGATTTTGGGTTGCATTCTCTTGAAGGCATCAAATTCTGGGCAGTTCAACGAGTCCCACGAGTGGTTCTGGATACCGTCACTCACGCCTCTTCACTTTTCCACTTCGGTCGGCTCATCTTCCATGAGAGTTGCGGCTTGTTCTTTCTCGTCCGCTTCGTGCGAGACGACATTGCAGAAAAGTTCAGTGCGGTCTTAAGGCTGATGGGCGATGAAGGGATTGGTGGCGACCGGACGACAGGAAGTGGCAATTTTCGCCCTCAGTTCAGCAACGCTGTCCCTGATTTTTGCGAACCGAAAGGAAGCCAATGGTTTGTCAACTTGTCGCCCCTGTTTCCGAAGCCCGAGGAAACCTCTTCGCTTTTTGCCGATGGCTGCAATTATCGGCTGACGATTAGGTCGGGTTGGGTGGGAGGAGTTTTGCCTTCTTCGGTGCGAAGGAAAACTGTGAGGATGGTCTGTGAAGGTTCGGTGCTCTGTGGCAGCGCTGAAAAGGTCTGGGGCAAGATGGTGGATGTAACGCCAAACGGTGCTCATCACCGTGTTTACCGTTGGGGTTACGCTTTCCCTGTCGCGTGCGAGGTGAGACCATCGTGATTAAAACACTTACTTATGCCCGCACTTTCACTGTCACCTTTCTCTCGCCAGTTCACATCGGCACAGAGGAGAGACTGGACGAACACGACTTCGTTTACGAAAACGGACAACTCATTCGTTTCCGTGTAACGCCGATTTTGGAACAAATGGATGACGAGCAATTAAGCCAGTTTGTGGAGAATGGGCTGGAAGCGGTCATGGACTGGCTTCGCCAAACGGAATTGTGGCAGCGAGCGAAAGTTTACCAATCGCCAGTTACCCGTCAGCCCAACTGGCGCAGTGAACCCATTCGCCCTTTCATTGCCGACCCGCTTTTGCGACCTTATTTGCCGGGCACAGAAATTAAGGGAGCGATTAGAACCGCTGTCGCTTGGTGGCTGTTGAGGCAAAAGAATTTGGCTGCGTTGCGGCAAAAACTGCTCCAACGGTTGCCTCAGCATCAACCCTCCCGCCGTGAACTTGTGCAAGCAGGTCAATGGTTGGAGCAAATTTTGTTTGGAAGCGACCCAAATCATGACATCCTGCGTTCCTTGCGAGTCCAAGACAGCACACCCGTTGAACCTGAACAGTTAAAAGTTTTTCCCGTCATTGTTGCTGTCAGGACAAATAAAGGCTTGCAATGGCTGCAATCGCCACGAGGTGGGGAGCGAAGAAGCCGATACACTGATGACCACCGACAAGCCGTTGCCAACTTTTGTGAATGTTTGGACGGTGGTGTTTCTGGCGTTAAATTGACAGTTGCAAGCGACACCTTTTTGAGCGATGGCGAAATTGAAAGGGGCGAGGTGAAACTCAGCGTGCCCGAAAAATTGGGTTGGGAGGAAACAAAGCGACAAGCCGTCGCTAATTGGGGAACAGCCTGCAACGAACTGGCGAGAGAGGTAGCGGAGTCTGAGCGCAATTGGTGGAAGGAAGTAAAAGATGCGACTCATGACATCGGCGCTAAAACGGTGGCTGCGAAGATGGAGCAGTTTTATGGCGAGTTGTCAAATCGCATTAAGGCTGAAAGTGATGAAGCGGTTTTCCTCAACATCGGGTGGGGAGGAGGCTGGCGGACAAAGACGGTTGTGGAATTGTTCGGTGACGAGGCAGTGCAAGAAGTGGTCAGCCGTTATGGACTTGACCGAGGCTCTCACAGCCGTCCCTTTCCAAAGACGAGGAAAGTTGCGTGGCGAGGTAGCAATGATTTCGTTCCTTTGGGTTGGTTGAAACTCTCGCCCGTTGTGAGGTGAGGACGAGATGGCAGAGGTAAGGATCAACGCAAGGGACTTGGGTCAGGTTTTGCTTGACAATTTTTGCGAGCGGTGCTTTTGGTTCACGAGAAAGTTTCCCCTCGGTCAAAATCACCCCTTCGCTTCTCCCATGCCCGGCATCGTCAGTCAAGCCGACACTTACATCAAGCGAGTTGTCAACACTCACCTGCAGCGAACTGGTTCGCTTCCGTCATGGCTAATCGATGCGTTAAAGAACTCCTTTCCGGGTTTGGACTTTCGCTCCGTCAGTTTCGTAAACATCGTTAGGTGGCAGTTTTCCCTTTTTGAAGCCCGTTGCGTTCTTGCTGGTGAAGCCGATGCCATTTGGGAGTTTCCTGACGGGCGATGGTTTATCGCTGATTACAAGATGGCTTCTTGGACTCAAACGCAGCAAAACCTTTTGCCTCTTTACGAAGCCCAATTGAACGCTTACGCTTATTTGGCGCAGCAGTTGCAAAAGAAAGCCGTTGTTGGGTTAGCGCTCATTTACTTTGAGCCTGAACACAATGTCCAAGCCGTTAATGACCTTGATTTGTTGCAACGGACAAAAGGGCAAATGATGCTCGGTTTCCGATGCACCGTCGTTCCCGTTAACCTTCACCCTACCAACTGGGTTGAAGAATTGTGCGAAAGGGTCTTCCTCATCCTCTCATCGGAAACACCGCCAACGGGCAAAGAGGGCTGCCAAGGTTGTCAGGTGTTGCTGGATTGGTTTAGAAGCATCAGCACGAACTTGACTTAAAAGGTGACGATCAAATTTTGAGAAATGAGAAAGTGGAGGTGAACGGCGATGGCTGAATGGGCGCTCGTTCTGACTGTAGGGACTACCGCAGACCCGCTTAAGAAGGCGGTTGAGGAAGCGAAGGCAGAGGCGGAAAGGGAGAACGCATCCCTCTTTGTTTTGCTCCTCTACGGTCGTCCATTGCCTAACCAGGACCGTGACCCATTTCAAGTCGCTGCTGAAGTGAGACAACATGCCGAAAACTTAGGGCTCAAGGTTAAACCCTGCGAAATTTCGGAACCTGAAGACTTGGATGTTTGTTTGGACGAAATGAGAAGCCTTTTGCAGAGGATTTCCAACGCTGACAAAGTCATCGTCAACTACACTGGCGGAACAAAAGCGATGTCCGCTGCTATTGTCCACGCAGCATTAACGACCTCGTTCGCAGGTGAATTGGAATTGCACTATGTTGGTGGCACTGTCAGGGACAAGAATGGAAGGGTCATAAGGGAGGCGATGGAGACCCGTAAAACTGCGAGGACTTTGACACAAGAGCGCATGGAACAGATACTTGACCTGATGAAAGGACACCGCTATGAATTGGCAGCGTATTTGGCAGAGGGGTTACCAGAACTGGGACGACCGGCGTTCATCAAGAAGGCTTCAAGGAGTTTGCTTCTTTGGGATAACTTCGCATACGAGAAAGCAGCGGACGGTTTGCGTGGACTATACCAACAAGCACAGGGCTTTGTTGATGACCAAAGGTTGGGCAAATTGGCTGAAACGGTTCGTCGTCTCGTTTCAGAAGTCATTACTCCCGTCCTCAGCACTATCCGAGCCTTTAGGGAGTGGGAAAAAGGCAAGCAAGAAACAATTCAACCTGAAAGCGTGCAACTTTTGTGCGCTGACATTTTGGAAAACGCTTCAAGGCATTTGCACCGACAGGAGTGGACTGAGACAGTTTTGCGAAGTTACAGGGCTCTTGAGGCTGCCGTTCAAGGGGCATTAGCCCTCTTAGGTCTCAACCCATGGTGCTTTGACCCTTCCAAACTTTCGCCGGAGCAGGTTCAGGAGATTCAGGGGCAACTCAACTACATGCCCAAAGAATTGACCCTCTGGTCAGGCATCATTGTTTGGCAAACAGTCAGTGGTAAGCGACTCGATGATGAAATGCAGAAATGGTTGGTGGACCTTCAGCAACTTCGCAACCGAAGTATCCTTGAACACGGGTATCGTGCTTGCACTCAGGATGACGCACAAAGGACTCTGAGTTACGCCGAGGGACTTGCAGCGTTTGTTTTAGGCTGTGACTTGAAACCGCTTCGGGAAAAAGTTAGCCTTCAAGTTTGATGCCTGTGAAACCCCAGCGTGTTGAGGTTGGTGCTTAACGCTGAGTGCTTTGCCATCTTTCATCGCCAACTTTCCTACTCAAACTCATGACCTCGGTTTGCTGCCAAGAATTCCATCCCCTCTAAGTCGGGTCGAAGCCTTTGTCCACGCTTTGTTATGTCACACTCGCGGCAACCTTGAAAGCAAGAGGGGCAAGTCGGTTACTTGCCCCTCCTTGTTTACCAACCTTTCACTTCGGCAAACTGCCGAAGCGAAGTTCTAAATGCCTCAGGTTCCGCCATAGCCTACAGTGACTTTGTCCCCTTCAACGATGACAGGAACGCGTCGCTGTCCTCCCGAATACTTGAGCAGTTCCTCAAGATACTTGGGGTTCTCTTTTGCATCGCGGTAGTCAACCTTGTAACCCTTCTTGGCGTAATCCTCACGGGCCGCCTGAGTGTAAGGTCAGCCCGCCTTTCCGTAAATGATTACGACTTTCTCTGCCATCCTTCGTCCCTCCTTACCGCAAGGTTTTCACAGCCTCAAAAATGATAACACACTCCGTTATCGGTTGTGCCTAAGCGTTTTCACCTTCTCCAACAGCCGATGGGCAACTTCAGATTTCTTCAAGAGCGGCAGCGCTTCTATTTGCCCGTCACGGCTGATGAAGACGCATTTGTTGGTGTCAACGCCGAAGCCTGAATCAGGTTCAGTGACATCGTTGGCTACAATCAAATCCAACCCTTTACGGCTCAGTTTTTCAACAGCCCCTCGAATTGGTTCTCCCACCTCTGCAGCAAACCCAATTAAGAGGGCATCAGGGCGCTTTTGTCTAATCGTTGCCAGCAAATCGGGAGTTGGCTCAAGTTCCAAAACGAGTGTCCCAGTTTCGCTCCGTCTGATTTTGCCTTCAGCCGCTTGCTTGGGCTTAAAGTCTGAGATTGCCGCTGCGGAAATGAGGACATCAAACCAATCCGCATAACGGATAACTGCTTCCAGCATTTCTTGAGCCGTTTTAACCCTCACAACTTCAACGCCTTTAGGGGGCTCAACCTCTATGTGCCCTGCCACCAACACGACTTCAGCTCCGCGATCCCTTGCCGCTTCAGCAATCGCGACACCCATTTTGCCTGAGGAAGGGTTTGAAATGAACCTGATAGCATCAATGGGCTCACGGGTTGCCCCCGCCGTCACGAGAATTCGCCACCCTTTTAAGTCTTGCGAGCCTGCGATGGCTTGCTCAACAGCAGCGATAATCTTGTCTATAGAAGCCAATCGTCCCTTGCCTATCTTCCCCGATGCCAACCAACCTTCCTCTGGCTCAACGATGATTGCACCTCGCTCCTCCAGAATTTGGACATTGCGCTGGGTGGCAGGATGTTCCCACATTTTCGTCTCCATCGCAGGGGCGATGATTAGTGGGGCTTTGCACGCTAATGCTGTGGTTGTCACTGCATCGTCTGCGATTCCGCTCGCCAATTTCGCTATGATGTTGGCTGTCGCAGGTGCAATCACGAAAGCGTCCGCTTGATCCGCTAAAGCAATGTGTTGGATTGAATGTTCCTGAGGCTCAAAAAGGTCAACCACAACGGGGTTGCCGGATAAAGCGTGAAAGGTTAAGGGCGTTACGAGTTTGGTGGCGTTGACAGTCATTAACACATGAACCCTCGCACCACGCTGCCGCAGTTGACTGACCAACTCACAAGCCTTGAAAATTGCAATGCTGCTTGAAACGCCAACGAGGACAACTTTGTCTTTTAGCATCGACCATCACCACCTGCTTGCTTCAACTCGATGTGGCTTGCCCTTCTTTCTCTATCAGTTCCACGACTTCGTTGACTGCGTCTTCCAGTTTGTCATTGAGGATGCGGTAATCAAACTTTCCCCCTTGCTCCATTTCCCAACCCGCTTTAGCCATCCTCCGTTCAATGACTTCGGGTGGGTCTGTGCCCCTGGCCTCCAATCGCCGCCTCAACTCTTCCAATGACGGTGGCTGAAGGAAGATAAGGATCGCTTCTGGAATTTGCTTCTTGACCGACAAGGCACCTTGGACATCCAGAACCAAAACAACATCTTGCCCTTCGCACAGCAGTCGCTCAACTTCCGACTTGGGCGAACCGTAGTAGTTGCCATAGACCTCCGCCCACTCCAAGAAAAAACCTTGCTCTTTCAAGCGCTCAAATTCCTCCCTCGTGACGAAGTGATAGTCCTTGCCATCAACTTCGCCTTGTCGTGGAGGTCGGGTAGTGTAGGTCACAACTCTTCGCAGATGCGGCAATCGCCTCATAACTTCGGTTGCAACTGTTCCTTTGCCGACACCGGACGGTCCTGAAATGACGAACAGCCTGCCTTTACGGTTTGGATCGCTCATTTTCCTCACCCTCCTCGTTCAGCCAATCAAAAGGTTGGCACAAACTCGCTGAACGGTCTCGTCCCGCACTCAAGTCCAATTGTCTCTGCGGGTAGTGCGCCGTTAAACTTTGTTGATGGTGATCTGCTATGTCTGGCTTCCAACTTGTCACTGACCTTAAGCCTAAAGGTGACCAGCCGAAAGCCATTAAGCAACTTGTGGAAGGGTTGCGGAGGGGGTATCGCTTCCAAACGCTCGTCGGCGTAACAGGTTCGGGGAAAACTTTCACCATCGCCAATGTTATCGCCCAATGGAACAGACCGACGCTTATCATCTGCCACAACAAGACGCTGGCAGCGCAACTGTGCGCCGAACTGCGCCAACTCTTCCCAAGCAACGCCGTTGAATACTTCGTCAGTTTCTACGACTACTACCAACCTGAAGCCTACATCCCGCAGACCGACACCTACATTGAGAAGGATTGCGACATCAACGACGAAATTGACCGGCTGCGCCACGCTGCGACTCAAGCCGTTTCAACCCGCCGCGATGTTATCGTCGTTGCGACAGTCTCGTGCATTTACGGTTTGGGTTCGCCCGAACTGTATCAGGAAATGACGCTGACTTTAGAACGAGGCAAATCTTACGACCTGCGGTGGGTGCTCCATAAACTCGTTGACCTTTACTTCGCCCGCAACGATTACGAACTGGAGCGAGGGACTTTCCGGTTGAGGGGAGATGTGCTTGAAGTTCGCCCCGCTTACGAGGAAATGGTCTACCGCATTGAGTTCTTTGGCGACGAAGTTGACAGCATCACCGTTATTGACCCGCTGACGGGAGAGGTTTTGGAGCGCAAGGATGCCGTCGTCATCTATCCCGCAAGCCACTATGTCTGCACTCGTGAGCGGTTGGAACGAGCGCTCAAGTCCATTGAGCAAGAGTTGCAGGAGCAGTTGGCAAAGTTCCGTCGTGAGGGAAAGTTGCTGGAAGCGCAGCGGTTGGAACAACGAGTTCGTTACGACTTGGAGTTGCTGAGAGAAACGGGCTATTGCAAGGGCATTGAGAACTACTCCCGCCACTTTGACGGGCGCAAGCCGGGCGAACCGCCATACACGCTCATTGACTACTTCCCGAAGGACTTTTTGCTCATCATTGACGAAAGCCACCAGACTGTCCCGCAACTGCGGGCGATGTATGAGGGCGAGATGAGCCGAAAGCGCAACTTGGTGGAATTTGGCTGGCGGTTGCCCAGTGCCTATGACCACCGCCCACTCAAGTTTGAGGAGTTCTTGGAACGCATCAACCAATGCATTTTCATGTCTGCAACGCCGGGCGAATGGGAACTTTCGGTCAGCCAGCAAGTCGTTGAACAGATTGTCCGACCGACGGGTTTGCTTGATCCGGAAGTTGAAGTCAGACCGACGAAGGGTCAAATTGAAGACTTGGTTGGCGAGATCAAAAAGCGGGTTGCTAAAGGGCAGCGGGTTCTGGTCACGACGCTGACAAAGAGAACTGCCGAAGACTTGACAGCCTTTTTGACCGAGTTGGGAATCAAAGCCCACTATCTCCATCACGACATTGAAGCCATTGAACGCACCGAAATTTTGCGCGATTTGAGGTTGGGCAACTACGATGTCTTGGTCGGCATCAATTTGCTGAGGGAAGGTTTGGACTTGCCCGAAGTCAGCCTTGTCGCCATCTTGGATGCCGACAAAGAGGGCTTCCTTCGTTCCTACACTTCGCTCATCCAAATCATGGGGCGGGCAGCAAGGCATGTTGAGGGCAAAGTCATCATGTATGCTGACACCATCACCGAGAGCATGAGAAAAGCCATTGAGGAGACGAATCGGAGAAGGCGAATTCAGGAAGAGTTCAACCGCAAGCACGGCATCAAGCCGCAGAGTATCCAAAAGCCTGTCTTTGACGCTTATTTGCCAGTCCCGTCGCTTATGGAAAGGCGCGCTGCGTATCAAGTTGGGACATGGGACACGGGGCATGGGGCAGGCGAAATTCCACCGCTTGACGAAATTCCTTTCGTCATCAAGCGGCTTGAGAAGGAGATGCAGGAAGCAGCCAAGCGCCTGGAATTTGAACGCGCCGCTGAACTCCGCGACCGAATCCGGTATTTGCGCGGAATTTTATATGGCGAAGTGACGCAAAATGGGCAAGGGAAAGTCGCCCAGACTGTGCCGCCTGCAGGGCAGAAACGACGGAAACGATAAAGCATGGAACTAACATCCCAGACTTCGCCAACTGCCCAAAACCACAGCCGATTCTTCATTGCAACTCCGCTTTACATGCCCTGTTCCGCTTCGCTTGCCAAGATGAACCACTGCGAAGGACTTTAGCCTGCAGTTGTTGATGCAACCGAAGCCAGACCATGTTACAGGTTTCAACCCGTAGTTGGTGACGCAGAAATTGAGCGCCGACTTTAGTCGGCGAAATTTTCTCAACCCTTCACTTCCTCAAACACGACATCACCGCCGTCAACGAATGCGAAGAAGGCTTGGGCTTTGATGCCTTTCTGTCTCAAAGCACTCAAGGCTGCCAGCAAATCCTTGTGCTGCTGTTGGCGAAGTTTTTCGGATGCAAGTTGGGGGTAGCGGTGTTTGTAGTAGCCGCAATCGTCGTGGGTTATGAGGGCAACCCGCTCAATTTTGTGGGCTTTGATCAGCAACTCAAGGCGTTCAATGAGGGAAGGTTCGGATTGAGGGATGAAAGCAGGTCCGCCAGCGACTACGAGCAAATCGCACCGTTCCATGTCCAGACCACGCCTCAGAAACTCCAAAGTGGCAGCGACGAACCGCTCATCGCTACAGAAAACAGCCAAGTTGCCGCTGAACTCGTCCTTCCAAGTCGCCCAACTGCGGAACCGCTGCGAATCCACTTTCTGCTTTCACCCCTTTCAAGGTTCGGGTTTTTTCATTATGCCACAACAGATTGAAAGCAGCCTTCACGGTTAGATCAAACCTCTGGGATCGTGACTTGAACCTCGCGCTTGAGATTGGCTGAGCGGTAAATCGCTTCCAGAACAGCCTGAACTGTCAACGCTTCCTCCGGTCGGACTGGGGGAGGTGTTCCGTTGCGAATGGCTTCAACGAAGAACTGAACCTCTTGAACGAAGCCGTCGCTATCTCCTGCTTGAGGAAGTTTGGTTTGAGCCATATAGCCAGCATGGTCAAAGAACCATTCGGGTGGGTTCGTCAGTTTCAAACCTCCTTTTGTCCCGAGTAGGAAAGAAGTGCCCAAACTGTCAATGTGTGCAGCCCAACAGACCTTGATGACTGCTGCAGTCCCATTTTCAAACCTCAGAAAGGCAGCGCCGAAATCGTCAACTTCAAACTCGTCAGGGTTCCACCACCAACCGCCGTGAACAACTGCTTCGGGCTGATTGCCAATGAAGCCTCCGACGATAGCGGAGCAAGTTAGCGGCTTAGGAAAGCCCAGAAGGTAAAGGAGAGTGTCAACCAAGTAAACGCCCAAGTCCAAAACTACTCCGCCACCTGCCGTCTCCTTCCGGATGAAAGTGCTGCCCCAACCGGGGATGCCCCTGCGGCGCGTCGCCACAATTTCGGCGAAGTAAATTTCGCCCAAAGCGCCGCTTTCAATGAACCTCTTAACCTGCTGAGTGCTTGGAGCCCACCGGCTCTTGATGCCGCAAAAGAGGACTTTTCCGCTCTCCTTGGCTGCCCTGACTAACTTTGCAGCGTCTTTGAGGTTTGAAGTCATCGGCTTCTCCACGAGGACATGCTTGCCCGCTTTCAAGGCTGCGAGGGCAATGGGAGCGTGAACGGCATGAGGGGTGCAAATGTCAACTGCCTCAACTTCCGGCAACCGGATGACTTTGCGATAGTCTGTGAACCACTTCGGCACATTCCACCGCTTCGCTGCCGCTTCAGCCTTCTCCGGCACGATGTCGCAAACCGCTACAACCTCCGCTTCCTTTACCCGCGAATAAGCGTCAAGGTGCGCACCAGCAATTCCACCCGTCCCAATCAAGGCTACACGCACTGGGTTCATTTTGCGCATCCTCCTTTCCTATCGCAAGTTGTTGCCAATTGCTTGCTTTGTGAGGACGAAACTTCTTCAGGTTGAAGTGATGGCTCCTTGAGCCACAACAATCCCAGCAAAAACGCTAATCCGTTGATTGCCCCAGCCAAACCGAACAAAAATCTCAACCCGAAATGTTCGGCGATGATTCCGCCAATTTGTGCGCCGATGGCGCTTCCAATGCCCATCAAAACGCTGGCGTAAAGTGTTTGAGTTAACGCCCTTGCCCTTTCAGGCGCTTTCACACTCACCCAAGTAACCGATGCCGTGTGAACTGCAGCAAAAGTTAAAGAGTGAAGCGTTTGCAGGGCAAGTAGGGTAGGGAAGGAAAGAGGGAAAGCGTAAGCAGCGAACCTTAAGGCTCGCCCAGCAACGCCCAGAAGGAAAACTCCCTTCAGCCCTATTCGCTTGATTAGCGGCTCTGTCAGCCAAGTCATGAAAGCCACTTCAGCCAAAACCGCTATGACCCAAAAGTATCCTTGCCAATTGTCGCTCACACCTGCCCGGTTCAAATAGAGCGGGAAGAAGGCATAAAAGACGCTCGCGCTGACCATGCTGAGCAGTGAGATTGCGAGAAACGCTTGCCAACCTCGGTCAGCAAAAAGTTCCTTAACTGCCTTCCAATCGCCGTCACCCATAGGCTTTCCTCCTCCGTTTCGCGGGAGGAGGGCAGCCGATATTGCAAAGGCAACCCTCAAAACCACGAAAGTTGAAAGTGCTGGAATCAAACTTTCTGCAGTCCCCTGCTTTTTCAATGTTAAGCCGAAAATCAGCATCATCGCGATGAAAGCCCACGAACCCCATGCGCGAATCCGACCATAACGCTCCCTGCCTTCACCTAATCGCTCAAGCACCAATGCATCGAGGAGCGGAATAAGTGGGCTGTGGAAGAAAGCAAAAAGAGCAGCCACAAGCAAGACGATAGGGAAGGGGGCGAAAAAGTAGGCGAGGAAAACAATTGCTGCTCCCAAAGATGCGACCGCAAGCGGCAACCTTCGGTCATGCCAACGGTCACTGAGGTAGCCCCACAGGGGAGGGGAGAGAATGCTAAACAAGGACATAATTGCTGCCGTCGTCCCGATCTGGCTATCACTTAACCCTCGTCGCTGCAAGTAAAGGTTCAAATAGCCAACCATCGGGGCGACGGCTGCAAAGAGCAATGCGTAAGCGATGGCAAACTTCACCTCAAGATGCTTATCTCGTTCTCCTGCGTCACCGTCCATAAACTTCCCCCGTTCTTTTGAAATCGATTTGCCCCGTCCCGTTTAGACCACCTTGAGGCGGTGAGGTGTTGGGGGTCTTCGTCATGTTAAGCCCCATGTGTCCACACGGGGCAAGGAAAAAGGTCATGAGGAGCAGATTGGGCAAACTTTTGCCCTGCACAAAACACTTTCGCACTGTGGAGAAAGTCGTCTGACTTTACGGTATATCCGGGAGTTCGCCCTCCATAAGCGCCTCTTCAACCTCGAGCGCTGCTTCAACACGAATCTTGGAACGGTCTTCAATGCGGGAAATTTGACCGTCCCGAATCCAAATGACCCTATCGGAGACATCAATCATCTTCAGGTCGTGAGTTGCGGAGATGATGGTGACGCCCTTCTCCTCGTTGAGTTCTTTGAGCAACTCAATGATTTCCTTTCCAGTGCGCAAGTCAAGGTTACCTGTAGGTTCGTCAGCGAGGATAATGGCTGGATCGTTGGCGAGGGCTCGTGCGATAGCGACTCGCTGCTGCTGACCTCCTGAAAGTTCGAATGGCTTGTGGTTCCAACGCTCCGCCAAACCGACCCTTTTGAGCAACTCCATCGCTCGGTCTCTTCTCTCGTCTTCGGGGACACCTGCGAAAATCATCGGAAGCATCACATTCTCCAAAGCCGTCATGACCGGGATGAGGTTGAAGGTCTGGAAAATGTAACCGATTGTTCGGCAACGCAGCCAAGCCAGTTCGTAGGCATCAAGTTGAGCCAAGTCCACCTCGTTGATGTAAACGCTGCCCGATGTGGGTTTGTCCAGTCCACCGATCATGTTAAACAGGGTTGATTTGCCCGAACCCGATGGTCCCATGATTGAGATGTATTCGCCCCGCTTGATGTCAAGGGTGATCCCCCTCAGAGCGTGAACCTCAACTTTGCCCATCAGGTAAATCTTGTGGACATCGCGGGTTCGGACGATGAACTCAGAAACTTGCTGCATCATCGGCTCCAACTTCTTTGCCGCATCTTGTAGCCGCTCCTTCATTTCGCCTGAAGGCATCATTTGCTCCATCGCCACCTCAGGTCACCTCCGTGAAAGTTTAGATTTCTGTGCGCAAAGCATCTGCTGCTTGTAATTTTGCAGCCCGATAGGCTGGAAGGATTGCCGATAAGACAGACAAAACGACGCCAGCGAGAACCGACGCGAGGAAGTAGCCGAGGAAACCCCATTCCCCTGTTGGGCTTTTTATGCCCCAAGGAATTTTCGCCCAAATGGAGAAGCCTTCTTTAATGCCAGCCCAAAGCAGCATCAGTAGTGCCCCAACGATAGCACCAGCCAAAGAGCCAAACAACCCCATCAACGATGCTTCAATCAAAAACATTCGCACGATGAAACTGTCAAGCGCGCCCAAGCATTTCATCGTTCCAATTTCCCTGAAACGCTCCGTCACCGACATGAGCAAAGCGCTGACGATACCCGTCGCGCAAATCATGAAACCCAGCATTACCGACCATTTGTAACGGGCAAGGGTTGCTGCAAAGGCTTGTGGGTCTTCTTCGGCGTGCCCTGTCGCTTTGGCAGCCAAGATCATCGTGCAAACAGCCATCAAAAAAGCGACGGAGAGGAAGATGGTGCTGGCGGTGACCAAAGAGCGCCCCAAGCGAATTGTCACATACCGCCAACTGATTCGAAAAGCCTCGCTCCACGGCAAATGGATTTGCCTTCGGATTTCCTCTTTAGGCAACCCGAACGCTGACATGGCTCCACGAGAACGCGTCATTTTTTGTTCGCCTCCTCCCATCGGATTAGTCCTCGCTTTTGCAATTGGCTTAAAAATTCTGCCAACGATGCCAACGCTTCGCGCCGCGATAATTGATAGCGCTGTTCAAGTTCCTCGGCTATGTCTGCGACCGAATGAAACCCATCGCACAGAATCCAAACGAACCCACCTATTTCGTCCAGTTCAATTTGCCTGTGGACAGGGCGAGATGTCAGCCAACGCAGCAAGGTTCCAAGCCAATCGGAACGGCGGACTTTGATAAGCACTTTCTCACCCTGCTGCTGCCACTCCACCTGCTCCGACCGGCAGGGACGCTGTTGAATAAATTGGCGAAAGGATTTCTCGCGCTCCATCATCCAACACTCCTTGCGATGCATAGAAGCCAATTTCATTGTGGCAGCAGATGCCCCTTTTCGTCAAGCATCAAGGGCAAGCAGCAAGTGCCAAAATTTATCTTGCCCGAAACTGAATTGGGCAACAAGGAGGTGCTTTCATATGGCAGACCGCGTATGGACTGGACCGCTGGAAAAGATTGACGATTGCCGCTGGCGCATCCCCAAAAGTTACAAGCGCGAGATGAGGGTTGACGGCATTCTATATGCGACGGAGAAAATGCTTGACCACATCAAGCGAGATATGGCTTTGGAGCAACTGGCAAATGTCGCTACCCTTCCCGGCATTCTCAAGTATTCGTTGGCTATGCCGGACATCCACTGGGGTTATGGTTTCCCCATCGGTGGCGTTGCCGCTATGGACGCCGAAACGGGTGTCATTTCGCCCGGAGGCGTCGGCTATGACATCAACTGCGGTGTCAGGTTGCTGCGGACCGATTTGACCATTGACGATGTTGAGCCGAAAATTGAGGAACTCGTGGAGACCCTGTTCCGGTTCGTCCCAGCAGGTGTTGGTTCCGAAGGCGCTTTCGTTGTGAAGAACCGAGACGAGTTTGAGAGGGTGCTCGTTGAGGGCGCAAAATGGGCTGTTTACAGGAGGCACTTCGGTGTCCCTGAGGACTTAGAATGCATCGAAGAAAATGGGTGCATCGAAGGCGCTGACCCGGACAAGGTGAGCAAAAGGGCAATTGAACGAGGTATGCCTCAACTTGGGACTTTAGGCAGCGGCAACCACTTCTTGGAAGTCCAAGTCGTTGAGGAAATCTACAACCCTCGCATAGCAAAGGCTATGGGCATTGAGCAGGTCGGTCAAATCACCGTGATGATTCACTGCGGTTCGCGCGGTTTCGGTCACCAAGTCTGCGATGATTACCTTGAAGTCATGGAACTGGCTATTCGCAAGTATGGGATTTGGCTGCCGGACAGGCAATTGGCTTGCGCTCCCTTCAAGTCGCCTGAAGGACAGAACTACTTTGCTGCTATGAAGTGTGCCGTCAACTACGCTTTCGCCAACCGACAATGCATCACCCACAATGTCCGCCAAGCCTTTGAGAAAGTTTTCGGGACAAGTTGGGAGAAACTGGGCATTCGGGTCATTTACGATGTTGCCCACAACATCGCCAAACTGGAAGAACATGAAGTTGATGGCGAACGGAAGATGGTAGTGGTCCACAGGAAAGGAGCAACCCGAGCCTTCCCGCCGGGGCATCCGGCTGTCCCAGAACGGTATCGCGAGGTAGGTCAACCCGTCCTGATTCCCGGAAGCATGGGGACAGAGTCCTTCCTTTTGGTCGGGACAGAAAGGGCATTGCAGGAAACTTTCGGGAGCACATGCCACGGGGCAGGACGATTGATGAGCAGACACGCAGCAAAGCGAGCCACCGATGCCAATGAGGTTATTCAACGCCTACGCAAGAAGGGCATCATCGTCAAGGGCGCTACGAAAGCGACAGTTGTTGAAGAAACTCCCGAAGCCTACAAGGATGTTGACGAAGTGACCAAATGCGTCCACCAGGCAGGCATCTCAATCCGAGTGGCGCGAATGAGACCGCTCGGCGTGGTCAAGGGTTAGGGCTTTGCTGAATGGCGCGGATGTGGACGAGTGTTGACGGATGTGAGGTGGTTTGAATGTTCACGAGAAGGGAGTGGTTGCAGGTGGCTGGCATGGGTTTAACTTGGGGTCAGGTCGCTTCTCCCAATCCGCCGCAAATTAGTTCCGCCGCAAAGACGCCAGAGCAACAGATTTGCATCAGCGGCGTTTTCCCGAAATTGACACCAAAAGCAGAACATGTCCCGAGGAGTGAGAGCGGAATTGGCGCTCTGATGCCTTGGGCAAATCGGTTGTGGTTCGTGACCTATGTCTCGCACAAAAAGGGGACAGGGGCAGGGACAGGCTTGTTCTTCATTGACGACGATTTCAACCTCCACAAGCACCCTGAAAGCGTTGTCGGGACTTACGCGAACCGTCTTATTCACCCACCAACCAACTTGTGCGTTATCGGACCGCATTTGATTGACCCCGACGGCAAAGTCACAACCATCAAATCCATCCAAGAACATCGTCTGGCAGCGACAATGGCTCACCCTGAGGATGCCGAAAACAAGTTGCTTTTCCTGACGATGGAGGGCTTGCTCCTTGAAGTTGACCTTCGGACGCTCCAAGCGAAAACGCTTTTTGACTTGACGAAAGAGTTGCAACTGCCGCCCAACTCGGCTCATTTCAAAGGAGGCTATACAGACGCCAAAGGACGAGTTTTCGTCACTAACAACGCATACGACGAACGAGAGTTCACAGGCAAACGCTCTGCTGGCAGGTTAGCCCAGTGGGATGGCAAGGAGTGGAAAATCGTTGACGCAAATCCGTTCGTTGAGGTGACGGGAAGGCAAAGCCTTTCCGATGCGGTTTACGCTCTGGGTTGGGATAGGGCTTCAGCGTTGCTAAAAATTCTCGTCAACGACAGATGGCAAACTTACAGGCTTCCGAAAGCCACCCATGCCTTTGACCACACTTGGCTAACTGAATGGTGGCGGATTCGCGAAGTTGAAACTGAGCGCTGGCTGATGGATTGTCACGGCATATTTTACGAACTGCCAGCGATTCTGTATGAAGGCAAATTCCTTGTCCTTTGCCCGATATGCACGCACCTTCGTGTTGTGCCCGACTTTTGCTCTTGGAACGGGCTACTCGTGTTGGCAGGCAACCAAGTTTCGCCCGTGGGCAATTTGTGGAATGTCGGGCAACCGCAAAGTGGGCTTTGGTTTGGCAAGACCGACGACTTGTGGCATTTCGGCAAACCGAAAGGTTTCGGCGGCGTTTGGTGGGAGACACCTGTCAAGGCAGGTCAACCTTCGGACCCGTTCCTAATGACCGGGTTTGAGCGAAAGGTCTTACACCTTTACCACCACGCCGACAAAACCGTTGAGTTCACAATTGAGGTTGACTTTCTCGGTAACGGCACATGGAAAATCTACGACACAATCTCGGTTCCGCCCGACAAATATGTGCACCACGAATTTCCTGATGCCTTCAGCGCCCACTGGGTTCGCATAACCGCAAGCACCGATTGCATCGCAACGGCTTATTTCCATCTTTCGTGAAGGTTGCGACGCAACCAAAGTCTTCCACGCTATGATTTTCAACCCGTAGTGGCATGAGCAGTTCTTGAATACATTCGCGGAGGCGCAAGGAAAATGCAGTGGGTGACAAGTGCCTTAGTGTTGCTGCTAACGGTGTCGCAATTGACTTGCGCTGTTTACTTCGTTGATGTGAATTCGCCGAAAGCGTCTGACGCTAATCCTGGCACTGCAGATTTGCCTTTGAAGACGATAAACCGCGCTGCACAGTTGGTTCAACCGGGAGATATGGTCGTTGTCAAGGCTGGAGTTTACCGCGAGCATGTTAGGTTGGTTCGCAGTGGCAAGCCGGGAGCACCGATAACCTTTGTCGCCGACCCACCTGGCTCAGTCATCTTGACTGGCGCAGACCCGATAACTGGATGGGAACGGGTGGACAGTGATGCTCCCATCTACCGTGTCCCTTGGAAGCACCGTTTTGTCATAAACCGACGCCCTGATGGTTCTCTCGTTGAGTATCATCCTGATGACGAACGCCACAGGCTTTGGGGTCGGGCAGAGTTGGTCATTGTTGATGGGAAACTTTGTTTGCCAGCACTCACCCTTGACGAACTCCGGTCAGCGTGGCGCCGGCATATTGAGTCAATCAAAAGCGGTAAACCGTCGTCGGTCCTGCAACCACCCTTGCCCAATTTAGGTGGTCCTTTCGCTGGGATGTTTTGCGCTGATACGAAAAACCAATGGCTTTACCTTTGGCTTGCCGATGGTTCAGACCCAAATAACCACCAAATTGAGGCAGCGACGAGAAGCGCTCTGTTCGGATTAAGCCCTTGGGAAAACCGGGACGGTGTTCGGTTCGTTCATCTCCGTGGGTTTGTCTTCAGACATGCAGCAACTTTCCCACAACGGGCAGCAGTTTGGCTTCACGGTAGTGATAACCTTTTGGAAGATTGCATCGTGGAGGAAATGGCTGGCGGAGGTGTTTTGGTTCATGGGACGATGCGACGCTGCATCATCCGCCGCTGCGGTCACACCGGTGGCGGTGCAGGGGGAACGAACTTCCTCAACGAAGATTGCGTCTGGGAAGGCAACTCATGGAAGCCAATAGACCGAGGTTGGGATGCCGGTGGATTCAAATTAGCGTGGGCGAAAGATGGCGTGTTTAGGCGTTGTGTCTTTCGCAGAAATGGCGGTCCGGGGCTTTGGTTGGACATCCATGTGCGCCATGTCATTATCACCGATTGCACTTTCTGGGAGAACGAACATCATGGCTTGTTTGTGGAGATTAGTCGCAATATCACAATTGTCCGCAACTTGTTCGTCCGCAACGGAATCGGCGTCGTCGGCAAAGTTGAGTGGCCAGATTGGGGCATTGCCGGGTTAACTATCGCCGAAAGCCAAAACTGTGTCGTTGCTTTCAACACTTTTGTCGGAAACAAAGACGGAATTGCCCTTCGGGAGCAAGGACCGAGACCACTTGAAACGGATGATTACGGCGTCATCCCTTATCATAATCGCGGTCATGTGATTGTCGGGAACATCTGCGCCTTCAATCGCGGTTATCAATTAGCGCTTTGGTATGACAACGGTTTCTTCGGCTGGCACCCAGCAGAGCGAGAGAAGTTCAAGACCGAAGCGGCATATGAAGCGTGGTTGAAGGCAAACCCGGATCGAGTTTTTGACCCGACGAAAGTGGGCATGGCCATTGACCGCAACCTTTATTGGGCGGAAAGGGGTCAGAAACTAATCCTTTACGGCGTCCCTTGGCGCCCCAAATATCGCGAGTTCAACGATTTGAACGAGTGGAGGAAAGCAACAGGCTTTGACCAACAAAGCATCATCGCCGACCCAAAGTTTGTCAACCCTCAAGCCGACGACTTTCGCTTGCTCCCTGACAGCCCCGCCCGCCAATTAAACGCAGGCAAGGTGCAAGGAATGGGTCAAACGTGTTGGCGTGCATTGCCATTCCCCTTGCGCTTGTCGTCAGCGTTGGGGCACTCGCTTACATCATCGTTGCCGCTGTTCGTGCTTACAATGGCGAACTTTTTGAGTATTGGCTCGTTGGGAAGTGGGCAAGGCAAATTGTGGGGATTTGATGAATTCACAAATCACCGGGGGAAAGGATTCCGAGTTCCGTGCCGTCAAGAGCAAGCCTGACAGCCCCGAACACGACGGTGCGGACCCGCTCAACTTGAATTGACGGTGACAGAACTGACAAGACCTTTTCCCGCAAATCAAGCCGGAAAGTTAAACCAACGGTGAGCAGTTCGTCATTTGAATCCAGCAAACCGACAATCACTTGCTCATAACGATCAGGGGTCGTCCATCGGATGTAAGGAGCACCGCCGAAAAATTGGCGAACCGAAGAAAAGTCAACGATCGCTGGAGGCGAATCAACGAAAATCAGGACATTATCGCCAACTCTCTCGGCGTGGAGAACTTTGGTCCCCATCAACTCGCTAAGCCGCTCCAAAGCGTTATCTGGAATAACTATCCCTTGCCCTAACATAGCGTTCCTGAACCGCAGTTGGGAGATTGGAAGCGAAAATTCACTGCATTGGGAGAGCCACTCACGAAACCTTCGTTCGCGGAACTGCCTCCTTTGTTCGCGGGTCTTTTCGGAAACTACCTCTGGAACTGGGACGGACAGAACCTTAGTCCAAACGATGCCCTCCCACTGTCTTTTGAATGCAGCCAGTTCGTTCGCCCTCTGGAGCAAAACCACATGGGTCGGGCGCAGGAGTTCAAAGGTGTATTGCTTCAACGCGAACCCTGCACCACCGTGAACTAAACCGTCAGTGTCAACGACGACCGCTTCCGCACCGAGAGCAATCGCTCTTTCTGTCATCAATTTCGTGCCTGTGACAGTCGGCAGAAGGAAACCGACAGGGGAAATGCTGCCGACAAAGTAAGCTGCTTGACACTTCACTTCCCTCAACCGTTCAATTGGGTTAGAGACAAAACCCATCCCGATGGTCGTTGGAAGCCCAACATCTGATTGACCCAAATCGGCGTCAACCACAGCCACTTTCAAGCCCTGTTCAAAAAGCGCTCGCGCAAGGCAGGTGCAAAAGGTCGTCTTCCCTGTGTCAACTGCGCCAACGACCATGACGACTAACGGACGCCTTGTGGTTTCCAAAATTGCATCAATTGCCTGTTGCCATTCGCCCGTTATGACCATCCACCTCACCCGACGCCAAGATTGTGTATGCGCTGGGCAAAAAGCGCAAGATGGGATTTGCCTTCAACGGTTTGGAGGTGAAAAGGGATTGGTTCGGCGCTTGCTTTTCGCTGTAGGGTTGTTGGCTATTTTGTTGGTCGCGGTAGGAGCATGGTGGCTTTACAGTAACCCTGAGAGCAAAATTCGTGCAACTTTGAACAGCGGCGCCCGAGCAGTAGTTAACCACGATTATCCAGCAGCCATCCGGGTTCTATCGCCCAACTATCGCGACCGAAGTGGATTGACATTTCGCGACCTTCAGCGGATGCTATTAGACTGGTGCCGAAACAAGCAAAACCAACTCTGGCTTCAAGAGTTTTCCATTGAGCAAGTTGCCGTCATTGACTTTTGGCGGGCAGCAGCCCTCGTCAGGGTTAAAGGCATCGTGAGCGTGGAAGGCTTTGGAACTGTCGGTTTTGGTCCTGTCAATCTTTCAGTGACTTTGGAACGGACATGGTGGGGCAGATGGCGAGTTTTGAGTTTGGATGGTTGGCAAGATGAACCGAACATTCAGCAGTTCATTGAATGACGGGTTCAACCTCAACGGGTTTGCCTGTCTCTGCTGATTTGACTGCCGCGAGGGTCACGGCAGCAGTTTTAGCGCCATCAATGTAATCGCTCCTAATGAGCGACCTATCACCAGTCTGCAAAGCCTTGACGAAGGCTTCGTCCTCAATGCGGAATATATCGCCCTCGCCCCTAATTTCAACGATGTCCTCGTTTCGCCGGTAAATTCGGACAGAATGTTCCCAGCCGGTGAAGTGGGCAGTTGTTTCAGTGGCGTAAACTTGAAGTGAGACGCCACCTCCGCCACCGTTGGCTGAGCAACAAGCCCACAAGTTGGCTATCGCTCCCGATTGGAATTTCAAGTTCACCACCATCGCATCCTCAACGGTGTAATGTTCTGGCGCCAGCCGGTTGAGCCCTTTAGATTGGTAGGCATGGACTTCAACGACTTCGCCTGCAAGATAACGAGCCAAATCGACAGTGTGAGTGACTTGCTCGTGGAACTGACCGCCGCTTTTGTCCTTTTGAACCCACCAATGCCAAATCCCTCCAGCGGAAATTGGAGTTCCTCCAATCCAACCACCGAGCAGAAGGATTGGATGGTCTTTCTGCAAAAGTTCCCTGACAGTGTTGACGCTCCTGCGGTAGCGGTTCATGTAGCCAACGGATGTGAGCAAATTCTTCTCGCGGACACCTGCAGCGATTTCCCTGATGAGCCCCAAATCTAAACCGACGGGCTTTTCAACGAAAAAGGGGATGCCATGTTCAATGGCGAGTAACTCGTCGCCGTGGGCGAAAGGAGGGAGGCAGAAGAAGAGGGCATCAACTTCAACGCTTTTGAGCATCTGCTTGACTTTCGTGAACGCTTTCCCACCGTGCTTCTTTGCCGCAGCCTTCGCTTTCTCTGGGACAATGTCGCAGAAGGCAACCAGTTGCACTCCTTCAATCTTGCTCAAGGCGTCCATGTGAGCCTGAGCAATCCCACCGCAACCGACGAAACCAATCCGCACCACTTTACTCGGCATCGCTCTTCGCCTCCTCAAGCAAACTTTTTGTGCTGTGACCGCCAGATAATTTTATGGTGGCGGTCAAAGGGTAGAGTAGGGGAGTTCACCGAAAAGTTCTGAAGGTTGACAAACTCACTTTTGTGTAGCGCTTACCCTTTGCAACAATTCCTGCGCATGTTGAAGCGACGCTTGGGTTATCTGCTTCCCTGAAAGCATTCTCGCCAGTTCCTTAACCCTTTCCTCATACTCCAGCGGCGTGACGATAACGCGGGTTCGCTTGCCTTCGGTGACTTTCTCGACCTGAAGGTGCCAGTCGGCGAGGGCAGCGATTTGGGGCAGGTGGGTCACGCACAAAACTTGAGCGTATCTCGAAACTTCCCTTAGCTTCTCACCAACGGCTTCAGCAGTCTTGCCGCCTATACCGACATCAATTTCGTCGAAAACGAGGACAGGGATTTCATGGGTTCGTTGGAGGCTTGCTTTGAGAGCCAGCATCGTCCTTGAGATTTCCCCGCCCGAAGCGATTTTCGCCAAGGGTTTCAAAGGCTCGCCCGGGTTTGTGGAAATCAGAAATTCAACTTGGTCAATCCCGTCCCTGCCAAAGGCAAATGTGCCTTCCGGTAGTTGGAGTCCGTTCGGGTCAGGAAGGCGGTCAATTGCGACTTTGAACCTCGCTCGTTCCATCATCAAGGCTTTCAAGTGGTTTTGAACGGTTCGCTCAAGTTGGCGTGCTATCTCCTGCCTTGCTTCAGATAGAGCTTTCGCCGCTTCTGCAAGTTCCCTCCGCAGTTGCTCTCTTTCCCGTTGCAAAATTTCCAATCGCTCCTCGCTCGTCTCAAGCCTTTGGAGTTCTTGCTCAATCTGCTGCCGATACTGGAGTATCGCGGAAACAGAGTCCCCATACTTGCGCTTGAGTCTCTTCAGCAAGTCCAACCTGCTTTCCACTTCCTCCAACCTCTCCGGGTCAAACTCAATTCGCGATGCGTATCGTTCCAGTTCGAAGCCAATCTCCTGAATCGTGTCAAAGGCTTGCGAAAGTGAGTTGTGCCATTCTCTCAATGACGGGTCAAGCTCGGCAATTTCCTTTAAGGCTTGTATCGCTTCGCCCAAAGAGTCCAAAGAACCACCATCGTCCATCAACTGGCGAACAGCATAACTGACACGCTCAGCAATTCTTTCAGCGTTGGCGAGCAATTGCCGCTCTTGCAACAATTCTTCCTCTTCTCCTTCCTTCAGGTTTGCCCTGTCAATTTCTTCGGCTTGATAACGCAGGAGGTCAAGCCGCTGCATTCTTTCCCGCTCGCTTCGCTGAAGTTCTGTAAGTTCACGCTCAACTTGCATGAGTTGGCGGTAAAGGCTGGTGTAGCGCTCTTTTAAAGCCATCAAATCTTCGCCGCCGAAAGCGTCGAGAAAGTGCAAATGGTTCGCTGGATCAAGGAGGGATTGGTGCTCGTGCTGACCGTGGATGTCTATGAGGGACTTACCAATTTGCTTCAACATAGCAACGGTTGCAGCCCGACCGTTAATTCGGCACCTGCTCTTCCCTGCCCTTGACAGTTCACGGGAAAGGATGAGCGTGTCGTCTTCAGTTTCAACCCCAACTTCTTCAAGCACCGCTTTCACTTGAGGGCAGTTAGTCAGATCAAAGACCGCTTCGACGAGCATGGTTTCTGCCCCGGCACGAATCAAATCAATATCGCCCTTGCCTCCCACGAGGAAGTTGATGGCGTGGATGATTATGGATTTGCCTGCCCCCGTCTCACCTGTGAGGACATTGAAGCCAGGTTGGAAAGGCACTTGAACTTCATCGATGATGGCGAGATTTCGGATAAGCAACTCACTCAACATCTCCCTCACCTTCGCCAGCGAAATGCGTTGGGTGATTCCAGCCAATTAGCAATTTATCGCACAACTGAGGGGATGATAAGGGGTCAGTGAATGAAGCCAATTCGTTGAAGTGGCCAGAAACGGATGAGAGATTTTCCGACCAAAGCATCGTGGGAGACGAAACCCCAGTCACGGCTGTCAAGGCTGTTGAACCTATTGTCACCCATGACGAAGTAATGCCCTTCGGGGACGCGGACCCAAAGTTTGCCCCAATGCCGCTCAATCAAATTGCGGTAGGTATCGCGCCAAGGTGTTTCGTGGAGGTAATCGTCAGGAAAAGTTCGCCCACCGAAAGGGGACGAGAGTTGAATGTAAGGCTCATACAAAGGTTTGCCGTTGACCAAAGCATGCCCATTTTCAACGCGAACCAAATCTCCCGGTAGACCGATTAGCCTCTTTATGTAGTCGGTCTGGTCTGGCTTCATGGATTTTTGCAGTGCGAGGTAAGGTGCTTTGAAAACAACGATTTCCTGCCGATGGGGCTGGCGCAAGCGGTAGACAAATTTGTTGACCAACAACCTGTCCCCGACCAGTAAAGTCGGTTCCATGGACTGGGACGGAATCAGGAACGCATGAACGATGAAGGGGCGAATGAGGAAGAAAACGAGAGCTAAGGCGATTAGTAGCGATTCTACTGCCTCAACCAAAAATTGGCGCAACCGCTCATCTTCCCACCGTTCCCGTTGCAAGGCAATCCTCAACTGCAGCAAAACTAACAAAACTCCTGCGACAATGAGATAGCCCCAAACTGAGTCCCACTGAAAAGCCATACTCCCTCACTCGCCCCCATTTCCCCTACTGGGAAGATGCACTTTTTTGAGCTTCTCTGTCCATCATGACTCGCTTCCGGTCTTCCTTAATCCTTGCTTCCTTGGTCGACAAACCGCGCAGGTAGTAAAGGCGTGCTCGTCGGACTTTACCCCTCCTCAACACTTCAATCTTGACGATGTTTGGGGCGTGCAAGAAGAAGGTCCGTTCAGTTCCGACTCCGTGGGCAATTTTTCTGAGGGTAAAGGTAGCGCTTGTGCCTTCACCCCGCTTGCGTATGACGACGCCTTCAAAAACCGCAACTGGTTCCCTTTCCTTGCGACCTTCCTTTTTCTGCTGGTCGCCGGTAGTCACTATCTCCTCTTTGGACAGACGAAGTGTCACTCGGATTGTGTCCCCGACGCGAAATTCGGGGATGTCAGTTCGCAAATACTTTTGTTCCACAGCCATTAAGTCTGGGTTCCTCATCCGGCTCTACCTCCTGTCGCTGATGCGAGTTTGTTGGAGAGCGTCTTCAATTTTGGCACGATCCAGCCGATAGTCAAGTCATCTTGGCGAGAAAGTTTCTGGACGAAATCCTCAGGGGAGCCACCGGTGCGAAGGTCATTCATTACTTTGGCAATGTGTTCAGCAATTCCGTCCGTGGTGAAGACCCAATGAACGCCGCTCCTACGGACTCTCCAAAAGGTTCGTCCCAGCGTTGGTAGTATCCTCGGTTGCCCATTCGCCCTCTCATCGAACCAACCAATTCCAAAACAGCCGACACTATGCCACTCCGTTTCTTTGGGACTGAGGAACCCTGCAAGGTAACTCAGCCCCACCCGGTCGCCACAACTTCGAATAACTTCCAGAAGCCTCAGCAAATGGGGCTTTGGTTGACCCCACGCATTGACGATTAAGTTTTTCGTCCAAACAAAGTGCAGAAAGGTTTCCAAGTCGTTTTTGCTCAAGTCGAAAAGCAAAATCCCAGACCCACTGTGAGCCATAAACGGAATCAAACTATCACCGCCAACAACTTTCTTGTAGCGGACCCACCTTGAGAGAGTCGCATTGGCAGGAGAGGCAAAAAGGGTTGCAAAGACTGGATGCCAAAGTTGCCAATCAAAGTCGGCAGCGGGTCGCTTGAGGGGGAAGGTCAAAACCAGCAAAACCAATGACCCCAATGGGAGCCACCATAGTGGCTTCCCAGCCGTAACCAGCAAAAACAACAACGCCAAATATAGCCCGACAACCTTCCAGTTCATCATTGGGGCTTTCACCTGATTGTCCCTTTGTTTGTCGGCGTGTTAAATTTTTGCGTGAACGAAAAGCCACAAGCAAGGCGTTAAACAAACCCATGCTGAAGGAGGCGAGGGACGATGGCAGAAGTGCGTGTGGCAATTAACGGCTTCGGGAGAATCGGAAGGCAAGTCTTGAAGGCATTGTTGGAAAGACACCCCGGCGTCGTGGATGTAGTTGCCGTCAATGACTTGGCAGACCCCAAGACGAACGCTCACCTCTTCCGCTATGACACCAACTACGGGAAATTTGAGGGCACAGTGGAAGTCAAGGAAGACGCACTGGTGATTAACGGAAACGAAATCAAGGTCTTGAGCGAAAAAGACCCTGCCAAGTTGCCTTGGAAAGACTTGGGCGTTGACATTGTTCTGGAATCAACAGGCGTCTTCACTGACGCCAACAAGGCGCGGGCTCACATTGAAGCGGGAGCGAAGAAAGTCATCATCAGTGCGCCGGCGACTAACGAGGACATCACCGTCGTTTTGGGAGTCAACCACACAGCCTACAACCCTAAAGAGCATCACATCGTCTCCAACGCATCCTGCACGACCAACTGCTTGGCTCCGGTATGCAAGGTGCTTCACGAAAAATTCGGAATTGAGTATGGGCTGATGACAACTGTCCACGCTTACACCAACGACCAGCGAATCTTGGACTTGGTTCACCGAGACTTGCGCCGTGCACGGGCAGCAGCGATGAACATCGTCCCGACCACCACCGGCGCTGCAAAGGCAATTCACCTCGTTTTGCCAGAGTTGAAGGGCAAACTGCACGGAATCGCTTTGCGGGTTCCAGTGTCCACAGTCTCAGTCATTGACCTCAATGTGGTGACCACCAAGAAGACGACTACGGAAGAGTTGATCGAAGCCTTCAAGGAAGCGGAGAAGACCCCTTGGCGCGAAGGTGGTCTGGGTGGGATTTTGCGCGTTGAGACCGACCCATGCGTTTCCATTGACTTCAAAGGTGACCCTCACTCGGCAATCGTTGATGGTGACCCCGCTTTCACTTTCGTCGGTCCAGGCGGAATGGTTAAGGTCACCGCTTGGTATGACAACGAGTGGGGTTACGCTTGCAGGACAGCCGACCTGATTGCCTACATGGTTGAACTCGGGCTTTGAGAAGGGTAGGGGAGGGGCTGACAAATGCCCCTCCCCATCCAAACAAAGTTCAGCAAGCGGAGGTGAAAAGGCGCGGGGCAGTTTTTGACTTTTAGCCCCAGCGTGTGCGGATATGGAGCAAAAAGAAATTCGCTGGGTTGGATATATTCGCAAGCCTGTTTGGGACGATATCCAACAACGCCCTCAAACTCGCCTTTACACAGGCACCGCTGTCTACAACTTGCCTCACCTTTTCGTTGAGCCCCAAGAAGAAGATGAATGGCTGGAAGTGGAAGTTGTTCTGAGAGTCGTCAAGGAGGTTGGGAAGGTAGAGAAGGGCTAAGCGCGTCGGATAACCTGAGAATTGTCCTTTGCGGGGAGGGGCAAAGGAATGGCGAAGTATAGTCCCATTTCGCTGACTTTGGCGGTAGCGTTCCTTTGTTGGGCAAGTGAGGTTTGGGGCAAGGGTATTCTGTCCGCTGACCGACCACATATCCCCGCCATCAAAGTGAATGCAGCGCCAAAGATTGATGGACTTTTGAACGATGAGGCATGGCAGAAAGCAGCGAAGGTAACGGGCTTTTGGAGACTCGACAAAGATGGACTTGCCGAAGAGCAAACAGAAGTGTTGATTTGTTACGATGATGTAGCCGTTTACATCGCCTTCGTATGCCACGATTCCCAACCCCATCTCATCCGAGCCCAGCAAAAGAAGCGTGGTGGTGGGTTTTGGGGCGATGACTTCGTTAGCGTCAATATTGACCCGTTGAACCAACCTCGTATTTTTAGCGACGAATACACCTTCATGGTCAACCCATTGGGGACTCAGAGTGAGTGGGTTCCGGGAGGGCAGCGGCAAAGGTAGAGTGGCGTGGCGATTGGCAAGCAGCAGCAAAAATCACGGAAAAAGGTTGGCAGGTTGAAATAGCCATCCCCTTCCGCATTTTTCGCCTTCCGCGAAAACCGAAGGCTTTTAGCATACATTTCTCGCGAACCATCCCTGCGCCCCGCTTGATAGACAGCACCTTCCCTTACCGGCGAGGTCAAGCCATTGCAAACACCGCCGAATGGGGACCTTTAGATTTGCCACGCTTTCAATCGCCTCTGCTTTTCATGCCGTCTGTAACTTTCGCTTTGGGCGGAGAGGATAAAGGGATGCGCAGCGGTCTGGACATCAAGCAATATTTGCCCAACGGGCTGCAATGGCAGGGGACTTTAAACCCGGACTTCAGGAATGTGGAGGATGTGGTCGAAACGATTGACTTCACCTATGTCCCACGCGCCCTTCCTGACCGACGCCCGTTTTTCACTGAAGGGCAGGATTACTTCCCTTCACGGCGGGTTTTCTACAGCCGGCTTGTCAAGGATGTTGCGACTGGGACAAAGTTGTTCGGAAAAGTTGAGCGGACTCGAATTGGCTTCCTCGGCGTCTACGAATCAAATTCTCGCTTGACACTTGCATCGTGCCTTAGTTACGACCTCAACAAGTTTTGGTCAGCGAGGGCAGAATACGCCCACAGAACGAGAGTGGGAATGTCTCCTGCTTATCGGTTTTCTCTCAGCGGTTATGTCCCGCAAGGAAAAGATTGGCGCTGGATTCTTGGAGGCGATTTGATTCATGCCGGTGCGGGAGGGTGGAGTTTAAGTTTGAGGCGCTCATCCCAATCTTTCGAGCGCATCTCATTTGGTTTCGGATTCAGTGAACTCGGCAACCTCAAACCATCGGCTGGATTTGCACCAGAAGTCAACTACCGAGAGTTCTTCTGGAACATCGGTTACGACAAGCGCCACGAGAAAGGTCCAATTCTCATGTGGGATTGCTTTGTCCATTCCGATGAAAGGCGCTTTCGTGGAGGACAGGGAAAGGGGCAACTGCTGGATGAAAGCAAGGGAGCAAGTGTTTGGGTGACTGGGCGTGCAGGATGGGCCCTCAGATGCTACTATAGCCACTATCGCCGTCCACCTTTCCGTGACCGAATTCTCAGCGTGAGTTTCAGTTGGAACACTTTTGATCGTTACCGCTCCGGAAATGCCTCTTACTCTTGGGGAAAGAGGGCTGGCGCAAATTATCGCTTCTTGACATTTGATCAGTCCCTTCGCATCTCCGAGAAGTGGACGATCAACATCGGTTACGAACGGTTGAGGCACGAACACCGGACATATCAGTTAGTCATCTCAGGAGTTTGCGATTTGACGCCCGAAAAGTCACTGATGTTTCGTTGGGTCAAAGGCTCTCAACCCGAGTTCGGAGCACCGCAAAATTTATTGCCTGTCGACAATTTCTACTTGGGATTCCGCCAGTTCTCCCGCAAGGGGATGGATGTTTATCTTCTGCTCGGCGACCCCAACTCAAGACGCACCCGCTTCAAATTGCTCGTCAAGTTCGTGCAGGTTTTTTAAACATCGCTCCCGTCGATTTGCCTTTCCCGTCGACTCATCCACTTGCACGAACGGCGTGAAAGGGCAGGGCTTTCCTCCAGCAAAAATGTCCGATAATTTTCCTTTGTTGACCTATAGCCCTTGGAGCAACAGGGGAGTCAGTCCATCATCAACTCGACAGAGCCGACGATTATTCTGTCTCCTGTTTTAGCGCCTGCTTTCCGCAAGGCTTTCCATATCCCGTGCCTAATGAGTCGCTCCTTAATTTCTGCCAAGGCTTGCGGGTGATTCGCATTTATGAGTCGTGTGAGTTGCTCCACATCTCCACCTTGCACGAGCCAAGTTTCTTCGTCCAGTTGCTCAATTGTTAGCGGTGGCTTTGGCACTGGAGGGGCAACAATCTCTTCGTCCACCCACTCAGTGACTTGCTGCGGTTGAAACTTCTTGACCAACTCAGCCATCCGATAGACCAAAGGTTGAAGACCTTCTCCCGTCAACGCGGAAATTGGGAAAACCTCATATCCGAGTTTTTGCCAATATGGGAGGCAGCGTTGCAGATTTTCGTGGGCTGTTGGGAGATCAATCTTGTTGGCAACCACAATTTGGGGCTTTCTTGCCAACTCCGGGCTGTAGAGCCTAAGTTCCTCATTGATGACCTCAAAATCGCGAATAGGGTCTCTGCCTTCAACAGCGGCAATGTCAACCATGTGAACCAGCAAAGATGTCCTTTCGGCATGACGCAAAAACTGATGCCCCAAGCCAACCCCTTTGTGGGCGCCCTCAATGAGCCCCGGCAGGTCAGCCACGACAAAACTGAAATTGTCAACCCTTACCGTCCCCAAATTCGGAACTAAAGTTGTGAAAGGGTAGTCGGCAATTTTAGGACGGGCTGCGCTGATCCGGCTAATTAGTGTTGACTTGCCAACATTTGGGTATCCGATTATACCGACATCGGCTAAGAGTTTCAGTTCCAACCTCAAAACTCTTTCCTCGCCCGGCTCCCCAAGTTCTGCGAAAACGGGAGTTTGTCGGGTTGGAGTTGCGAAGTGAGCGTTTCCGCGCCCCCCTCTTCCCCCTCTCGCCACGATAACCCTTTGCCCGGGTTTAACCAAGTCTGCCAACAGTTCCCCTGTTTCATGATCGTAAACAACTGTTCCCGGCGGAACTCTTATGATCAAGTCCTCACCATTGGCACCGTTCTTGTTGCTCCCTTGCCCATGCTGCCCATTTGGGGCTTTGTAGGTTCTCTGGAGATGGAGGTCAACGAGGGTTTTCACTGAAGGGTCAGCCATCAGAATCACATGCCCTCCCCGCCCACCGTCTCCGCCAGCAGGTCCACCGCGAGGGACAAACTTTTCTCTCCGAAAAGCGACACAACCATTCCCACCATCGCCAGCCTTGACATAAATTACCGCCTCGTCGACAAAGTGCATACCCTTTTCACCGCATTTCGTATGACAAGCAACCGCACGAGTTCGCTTTTAACTCGAAGGTGCTGGCAAAACATTGACCCTAACTTTGTCGCCTTTTCGGTCATAGAAGACATAGCCATCAGTTAAAGCGAACAGGGTGTAGTCGTTGCCCATCCCGACATTTTGTCCTGGCAGGAATCGGGTCCCCCGTTGGCGGATAAGGACATACCCTGCCTTGACGAATTCGCCCCCGTAGACCTTGACACCTAACCGCTTTGAGCAGCTGTCTCGTCCGTTCTTTGTTGCACCTCCTGACTTTTTATGAGCCATTACTCGTCACCTCCATCGCTCTTTTTGCTGGCATCCTTATTGTGGCACAACGATTTGCTCAATTTGCAGTTCAGTGAACCATTGGCGGTGTCCCTTTTTGCGCATGTATCGTTTCTTTGGCTTGAATTTGAACACGATGATTTTTTCACCGCGACCGTGCTTGAGCACCTTGGCAATTACCTTTGCGCCCTGGACATAAGGCGTTCCGATAAGTGTTTGCTCGGGCGTCCGGATTAGCAGGACCTTATCGGTCTCAAAAGTCCCGCCTTCAGGAATCTCCAATTTTTCAACCCGCAAAATCAAGCCCGGCGTCACCTCATACTGCTTGCCGCCTGTCTCAATAATGGCGCGAACACTTTGCACTGTTTCCATGACGGACTTCCCCCCTTAAACTTGAAGCCATAGGCGATGGCTGCCAGTTCACGGGACCGGATTTGTTCGAGCGCGGTATGCTAATTTTGCGACACAAATGGCGGATGTCAAGCGCCGCTGCGACTACCGGAGGTGAGGTTCTTTGTTCGCAAGGTGTTGGTTTTTGATTTTCATCGCTTTCGCCTTGACCGGATGTCGTCCAACCGAGCGAGTCATTGCTAAAGTGGATGGGATTACAATCACGGCGAAAGAGTTGCAAGAGGAACTTTGGCGAAGGTATGGAGCCATTGCCCTCAAGGAACTGATCCAGCAAAAATTGTTAGAGCGCGAGGCAAGAGAACGGGGCATTAAAGTGATGGACAACGAGGTTGTTCAGGCTTTAAAGAGGCAAGGGTTGCCAAACAACGCTGAGAACTGGCACAGAGTTCGAACGGAGTTGATTTTGGAAAAATTGGCAAACTCGTTGGCTGAAGTCACGGAAGCGGAAGCGAGGAGATACTACGAGCAAAACCGAGCGTTGTATGAGCAACCAGAAAGAGTCAGGCTGCGGGACATAACTTTGGAAAGCGAGGAAAACGCTGAGGCTATTTGGAAGGCATTGCAGTTGCGCAGAGGGGACAACTTTGCCGAGTTGGCTCGGCACTTCTCTATCAATCCCGTTACGCGGCAACGAGGTGGGGATATGGGCGTGATTCCTCTCAGTGACCTTCATCCTAAATTGCGTGAAATTGTCAAGCGCATGAAGGTCGGGGATTTCAGCAAACCAGTCGAAATCAACGGTGAGTGGGTTATAGTCAAGTTGGAAGCTCGCTTCCCTGCGGAGCGGAAAACTTTCGAGCAGGTCAGAGAGCAAGTCATTGCCCACTTGAAGCAGCAGAAGGTCTGGCAGTTGAAAATGGAACTGCCAAACAAACTTTGGCGTAAGGCAAAAGTCACGGTCTTTGACCCGAACCTAAAGAAAAACCTGCGATAGGGAGGAGAAGCCGAGATGGCGAAGACAAGGAAGGAAAAAGAACGGGCTCAAAAACTTTGGGAAGAAAGGCGGGAGTTGCTGAGGTTTGGCTATGGGAAGATAGCAGAGTTCATCGTCCGCGAAGCGAGGCAAAAGTATCAGCAAGCAATGCAAGCGCGATTGAAAGGCGATTTGAGAACTGCTGAGACGATGTTGAGGGAGGTTGTGGAGAAAGTCCCAGACGCACCTGACCCTTTGCTCGCTTTGGGGCAACTCTTGTTGGAAACAGGCAGGGCAGAAGAAGCCATAGGATTTTTGAGCAAGGCTTGTGAGGTTGACAACATGAACCCTCAAAGTCATTTCTTGTTCGGACAAGCATTGGAAGCATCTGGTAGGTTGAGAAGGGCAAAAGAAGCATACGAACGCGCCCTGCAGCGATACCCCACCGGAGATTTGGCAAAGGGAATCGAACAAAGATTGCGAGCGTTGGAAGAAAAGTTGGTTTCTCAAGCCTCCCCTACCCTGTCGGAGGAGCAAGCGAAAGATCTGGAGGAAGCCTTGCACTGGGCAAAATTTTACCTTGAGGTTGGTTTCCCGCGAAGGGCGCGAGAGTATTTGGAACAGGCTAAGGCAATTGCCCCTGACCATCCGATGGTGCAAGAGATTTCTAAAGCCATTGAACAAGCGCTCAATACTTGAAGACAGTTTTACCCTCCGCCGAGCCCCGTCTGAGAGAGTTGGACTATCGCTGGACCAAGGATGACGATGAAAAGGGTTGGGAAGATGAACAACACTAAGGGGAAAATGAGTTTGACAGGCAATTTCGCAATTTGCTCCCTAATCATCCTCAGCCGCTTCTTGCGCAGTTCCGTTGCCAACGCTTTTAATGCCTCGGCGAGGGGTGACCCCAAGGTTTCTGCTTGGTGAACGGCAGAAACAAGGAGGGATATGTCCTCCAACTTCAATCGCTCCGCCATATCGCGAAGCGCTTGGGCTCTCGGTTTGCCTAAGGTAACCTCTTTCATAGCCCTTTTCAGTTCATCGGACAAAGGACCCTTGAACCTGCGGGTAGCCTCATGAACGGCTCCGTCAAACGCCAAACCAGCCTCTATCGAGAGGGTTATTAAGTCCAACATGTCTGGCAGTTGCCTCAAAATTTGGCGACGCCTACGATTTGCCACTCTGCGAAGCCAAAAAATTGGACCAAGAAATCCAACGATGCTGCAAATGCTCACAGAAATGACGATATTCATTGGAGTCAAGACCCAAGGGATTTTGAAGGCAAGGAGAACCGGAAGGAACGCACCCGAGAACGAACCCACCAAGGTGAGTAGGAGCCTCAACCCCATCAAGTCGGAAGGCATCAGCCCCAGAGGGTAGCCTGCCATCGCCAGCAGTTCTTCTGTGACCTTTAAAGATGCCCCTGCCTGAGGCACGAACCTGCTGAATTGCTGAACCAACGGAAGCACGAAGGTTCTGAACAAGCGAACGGGCAGAGACATTTTCATTTCTTCGTCTTCTATCTCAGCCAGCAAAATTTGCTCTTCCTCCAAAATCTTCGTCCTTACCATTCGCGAAATCCGTTCCCTCAATTGGCGTGCGCGGATTTCCTGAAATATTCCGATGCCTGCAAGTGCGAGCGCCAACATCCACAATCCGGCGATAATCATCAGTCCAGTCACTGCAAATCACCTCACAGTTCAACTTGAAGGAGTTTGCGAATCCAAAGCATACCCATCGCTTGCATCACCAACCCAGTGAAAATCATCTTCCGCCCCAACTCTGTGTCAAGTAGCAACTTCATCCAAGTCGGGTTGATGATGAACACTAAAGTAGCGACTGCGAACGGCAAGCCCATTAAAATCCAGCCACTGAATCTCGCTTGGGCAGTTGAAGCAGCAATTTCGCCCCTCAATTCGATCCTTTGTCGAATCGTATCCGCTATCGTTGAGAGTATCCGAGACAGGTTCCCTCCCCTCCTGAGTTGCACCAAGATGGCGGATACGGTGATATCGTAGTCGTAACTTTGAACCCGTTCAGCCATTATCTGCAATGCTTGCTCTACAGGCATTCCCAAAGAAGAGAGGCGAACGACCCTATCTAATTCCTCTGAGATTGGTGGCGGCAATTGATCCGCAGCGAGACGAGCACTTTGAAGGAAACTGTAGCCAGCGGATAGACCAGCGGAGATTATGGTTAGAGCATCCGCCAGTTGGTTTTCCAAAAGCATCTTTCGCCGATTAATCCGCCACTGAAGTGCCCAGTTAGGGAGAGCAAAGCCAACGAAACCACCGATCAGAAAGCCAGCGAAGTGCTTCACGAGAATTGCGACAATGGACGCTAACCCCACAATGGTGAAAAGCAGGAAGATCAAAAACTCCTCACCACGGATTGGCAATCCTGCTTCCATCATTTTCCGGGAGTAAATCTTCGCCCACTTCGTTTTGGAAAAGAACCTCGTTAGGAGCGGAAACCTTTCCCTCTCCTCTGCTAAAATGGCTTCAGTTGTTTCCGTCATCGCTATCACCTCGAGTTTCAGTCAAACATGAAAATGTCATCGGGCAAGTCTATTCCGGCAACTTTTATTCGCTCGGCACACAAAGGTCGGAAGCCAGTTGATTTGTGCCGTCCAATTACCCTACCTTGTTCGTCCACGCCCTTTTGCTCGAAGACAAAAATGTCCTGCAATAGCACGGTATCCCCTTCAAGCCCTTGCACCTCCGTGATGTTGACGACTTTTCGACTGCCATCTGATAGACGGGCTGCGTGGACAATAAGGTGGAGGGCAGATGCGATCTGTCGGGCAATTGCTTTTTGGGGTAACTCCATCCCAGCCATCATTATCATGGTCTCAAGGCGGTAGATAGTGTCGCGAGGGGAGTTGCTGTGCAAGGTTGACATAGAACCATCGTGACCGGTGTTCATCGCTTGAATCATGTCCAACGCTTCCGGACCGCGACATTCGCCAACGATGATTCGGTCTGGACGCATCCGCAAAGCGTTTCGGACGAGTTCCCGTATGGGGACAGCCCCTTGTCCCTCAATGTTGGGTGGGCGAGCCTCTAATGCCACCCAGTTTTCATGTTGAAGTTGCAACTCTGCAGCATCCTCAACCGTGATTATTCGCTCCCAAGGGGGAATGAAGTTGCTAAGGACATTTAGCAAGGTCGTTTTTCCCGAGCCAGTCCCTCCAGAAACTATGATGTTGAGCCGTGCCCTCACCGCTGCTTGAAGGAAAATCGCCATCGGTTCGGTGAGAGAACCGAACTCAATGAGTTTCTCGATTGTCAAAGGTTTTCTCGAGAACTTGCGAATGGTGATGCAGGGTCCTTTTATCGCCAAAGGGGGGATAATCACATTGACGCGACTCCCGTCTGGAAGGCGGGCATCCATCATGGGGGTCCGTTCGTTCACTTGCCTCCCCAGAGGGGAAAGGATTTTGTCGATTATCCGAAGGACATGCTCGTCATTGTCGAACCTTTGGTCGCTCAAGTAAATGCGCCCCTTCCTCTCGTAAAAGATCTTGTCGGCGCTGTTGACCATAATCTCCGTGATGGTCGGGTCATCCAAAAAAGCCTGCAAAGGACCATACCCAACTATCTCGTCCAAAACTTCCTGAACAAGCACTTCCCTCAACTTGCTGGGCAAAGAGATTTGCTCGCTTTCCATAATCTCTTGAGCCACGCGCTCTATCAAGGGGCGGACTTGTTGGGCATTTTGCATGTCAATTCCCTTTGCAAAGCCCCTTTCGAAATCCGAGACAACCCTTTGGTGGACTTTCCCCCGCAACCGCAAGATCAAGTCCCTTTCCTCCTTGCTCAATCGAGGACGATCACCTATTGGGGCGGTATCCTCCCACGAGATTTCGTCTTTTGGAATGGTCAGTCGGAACTGTCCCCCAAGCCCCTCCCCTGCCCTTTGACCATCCATCGGTCTCTTCTCCGCTACCGAAGTTTGTTCCTGTTGCTGCTGTTGCGGTGCCGTCCTGCGAATAAACATGCCCTGCTCTCACCTCCATCCATTCGCGCAGTTTCATTATAACATTGCTTAAATCAAAAAGCAAGGGCAAACCTCATTGGTTGCTCCAGCCCGTTACATGCGCCCTTGGAGCCGAAGCTTCGCGAGAGACTTTTCCCAAAGTTTTGCAAGACACGGGATTACATCTGTCCACGCTCACGCCAAAATGCTTTGTGAAGCGGAATATTGCCATCTCTTGTGGCTGGAGGGTTGAGAAGAATGGCGATCAGGAGTTTCGTCGCTCTGGAATTATCGGACGAGGTAAGGGAGCAGTTAGCGGAGTTGTTGAAAAGGCTGCGACAAACCAATGCTGCGGTCAAATGGGTTGAGCCAGAGAACTTGCACCTGACTTTGAAGTTCCTCGGAGAAGTCCCAGAGGAGCAAATAGAAGCGATTGTGGAGGCGTTGAGGGCAATCGCCCAAGCGACTGCACCTTTCCCGTTCACGGTCAAGGGTGTCGGAGGCTTTCCTGACTTGCGTCGTCCCAGGGTTTTGTGGGTTGGCGTTGAACCTACACCTCCCCTGATGAGACTTCAGCAAATCGTCGAACAGGCTATGGAACGACTGGGATTTCCGCCGGAGGAGAGAGCCTACCACCCCCACATCACCCTTGGGCGAGTTAAGGCTATGGCAGGATTAGAAAAGGTTCGAGCGGTCCTGAGCGAATACGCCAGTGTCACTTTCGGTTCGGTCCCCGCCAAGCACTTGACATTGTTCCGCAGTGATTTGTCGCGGGAAGGACCAACTTACACCCCTATTGCCCTACTACCCTTCCCTTGAGCCAACATCAATTTTTCTGCTGGGGAGTGAAGGGAGAATGGAGAAGTCGTTCAATCAGCCGATAGACGAACAAACTCGGGATCAACTCAAAAAAGCGTTGGAATGCGTCTTATTCGTGGCGACAAAACCTTTGCCCCTCGAAGAAGTCGCACGAATCCTGCAAGTTCCTCTGGATGAAGCGTTGATGCTTTTGAATGAACTTGCTGTGGAATACGAACGGCGCAGTGGGTTGGCGATTGTGGAAGTAGCCGGCGGTTGGCGCATGGTGACGCGACCGGAATTTGCTGCCTATATCTCAAGGCTACATCCCCCGCAAAGGATTCGGCTCTCCCGTGGTTCGCTGGAGGTTCTGGCAATCATCGCCTATCATCAACCGATCACGCGCCCTGAGATTGAGCAATTGCGAGGCGTTGACAGTTCCGCAGCAATTCAAAGTTTACTTGAGCATGGGCTAATTCAAGTTGTCGGCTACAAGGAAACCGTGGGGCGACCCCGACTTTACGCTACGACCCAAAAGTTTCTGGAACTGTTCGGTTTGCGCTCACTTGACGAACTCCCTCCTCTCCGCGAGTGGCAAGAGCAAGCAGCCAAATTGCTGGCTGAATCAAGAAACGAGGAGGGCAGAGAGGAAGCCCCTGAGGAAGGTTAGGGTCTCACGGGCGAGGAGTTTTGAGCCCTTAAACCCTCAGTGAACCTCTTAGAGCCCTCAATTTTTCGACGACTTTGGGCAGCAGGTCTAACAACCGCAAAATGTGCTCGCGGGTGGTAAAGCGCCCCAAAGTGATTCTCAACGAACCAATTGCCAGTTCGTAATCCAAACCCAAAGCCAACAGGACATGGGAAGGTTCTAAACTCCCTGATGAACATGCTGAGCCTGACGATGCAGCGATGCCGTTCAGGTCCAACTGAAGCAGTAAGGCTTCACCTTCAATCCCTCGGAAACTGAAGTTGGCGTTGTGGGGCAGCCTTAAAGTCGGGTGACCGTTCAACCGAGTCTCTGGAATGCGGCTCAATACGCCTGTTATCAACTCATCCCTGAGGGCTTGAAGGCGCGGTAACTCTGTCGGCATCTCTTCAACGGCGAGTTCCAAAGCCTTTGCCATTCCCACAATTGCAGCTACATTTTCAGTGCCGGAACGCCTGTTGCGTTCCTGACGCCACCAGTTATCTGCGGCACGAACCTTACCCCCTTTGCGGACGAAAAGACCTCCAATGCCTTTAGGACCGTAAAACTTGTGGGCGGAGAAACTCAACAAGTCCACCCCAACTCTTGGATGTCAACGGGAATGTGTCCCACAGTTTGAACGGCGTCTGTGTGGACTATTGTGTCGGGTTGCTTCTCTTTGACCGCTCTCACTATCTCCGCGATGGGCTCAATGGTCCCGATTTCGTTGTTGGCGTGCATGACGCTGATGAGGATGGTCCTTTCGTTAACCGCTTCCGCAACTTGTTCGGGAGAAACCAAACCGTGCTCGTCAACGGGAAGGTAAGTGACGAAAAAGCCCATATCCTCAAGTGCTTTACATGTTCTCAAAACGGCGTGGTGCTCTATCGCCGTCGTGACGATATGGTTGCCTTTGTGCCGGTATGCTTCGGCAACCCCTCTTAGCGCCAAATTGTCGCTTTCGGTCCCACCACTGGTGAACACGATTTCACTTGGTTGGCAATTCAACAATTGCGCGATTTTCTCCCTCGCTTCATCAATCGCCCTCCTCGCTTCGCGCCCGAACGAGTGAACGCTGTTTGGGTTGCCGAAATGTTCCGTCATGTATGGCATCATCGCCTCCAGCACCCTCGGGTCAAGGGGCGTAGTGGCGGCATAGTCAAGATAAATTCGCTCTTCCGTCATTTGAAAGCCCTCCCTTCCAAATTGTTCGCGCGTTCAAAAGTTTAGTGCGGCAATTTTTCGCTTGTTTGCCGATGGCTAAACCGTGACAGAATGGTTGGCGGTGATGGGAGATGGAGTTTCGGGTAGGCATCGGGTTCGATGCTCATAGGTTTGCCCCGAACCGAAATCTGAAACTTTGCGGTGTGACAATACCTTACGAGTTAGGGCTTATCGGTCACTCCGACGCTGATGTCGCCCTCCACGCTTTGTGCGACGCCCTTTTAGGTGCTCTATCTCTGGGCGATATTGGTCAACATTTCCCCGACACCGATCCACGCTACAAAGATGCTGACAGTTCAACCTTTCTCCTCGCCGTGATGTCTTTGGTCAGGGAGCGTGGCTGGCAGGTTAACAATGTCGACATCACGATAATCGCTCAGTCCCCCAAACTCTCACCATACAGGGATGCTATGAGAAGTCGGCTTGCCGAATTGCTCGGAGTTAAAGCCGATGTGGTCAGTGTAAAGGCTACGACGACAGACCAAATGGGCTTCGTCGGGCGCAAAGAAGGGATTGCCGCAATCGCCGTAGTCTCCCTGACCCGAAATGAGGGCGGTGGGAAGAGATGAGGCAGGTCATTTTGCAATGCGAGCCTTTGACCGAAGAAAATTTTGCCCCTTTCGGTTATCTCGTCCGTAATTTCGCTTTGGCTGTCCCGAAGTTGAAAGTCGGAGAAGTTGTCCGCAATCGAATGAGGGTGGTCAGAAACACAAAGGTGGAGTGGGTCAGCGCTCATTACGACGGCGAGCAAATCATTGTCCCGCGCGAAACCGTCCCAACCGTGTTCGTAGTTGCCCCACCGTCTCCTTGTCCGTCCATCGAAAGTTTTAAAGCGTTTTTGAGTGACGGGACAACCGGAGTTTGCCTGAGCATTGGGGTATGGCATGCCATGCCCATTCCAGTATCTCGCCCTCATGCCCTCTACGATAACGCCCAAGGAAGTGAATGGCACAACTACACTGTTGAAGTTCGCTTGCCAACGGAACTTGGCGGAATGGTGGTCATTGACTTGACCTCACTACCGTGAGCGAAATTTTCTCGCTTAATACCTATCCGCCGGCGCTGACACCTGCTACGAATCCGCCTTCCGTCATCTTTCGGATGTCCAGAACCTTGTCCAGTTCCTCGGCGGACATCAATCCCATCTCCAGCACGACTTCCCTGATGGTCTTGTTTTCCGACATCGCTTTCTTGACAACCTCTGCTGCCTTGTCGTAGCCGATGTAAGGGGTCAGAGCTGTTGCCAAGATAGCGTTTTGGGCAGCGAGCCTTTCCATGTGCTCCTTGTTGGCGACGATGCCAGCGATGCACTTGCTGACGAAGACATCGCACGCGTTCGCCAAAATCGTGATGGACTGGAGTAGGTTGTGAGCGATGACGGGCAAAGCGACATTGAGTTCAAAGTTTCCTGATGCCGCCGCTGCCGTAACGGTCACATCGTTCCCGAAAACCTGCATTGCCACCATCATCACCGCTTCGGGGATCACAGGGTTGATTTTCCCGGGCATAATGGACGAACCCGGCTGAAGTGCAGGCAACCGAATTTCCGCTAACCCAGCCTGAGGTCCCGAGTTCATCCACCGCAAATCGTTGGCGATTTTGTAAAGGGCAACGGCGAGGGTTTTCAGTGCACCGCTGACTTCAACGGCGGTCTCCATCGCCGCTTGAGATGCGAAATGGTTTCTGGTTTCCTTGAAGGGGATGCCAGTCTCTTTAGCCAGCGCTTCCGCTATTCGCTTACCAAATTCTGGGTGCGTGTTAATTCCCGTCCCAACAGCAGTCCCGCCAAGTGCCAACTCGTAGAGGCGAGGCAAGGTCGCCTCAATCCGTTCCTTGCACCAAGCAATTTGAGCAGCGTAGCCAGAGAATTCCTGCCCAAGCCGAATAGGCATAGCGTCCATCAAGTGCGTCCTGCCCGTCTTCACGATGTCATCAAACTCCTTCGCTTTCGCCTCCAAAGCCGCATGCAACCTGTCAAGGGCGGGAAGGAGTTGCTCGTGGATGGCGATGGCAGCGGAAATGTGGATGCAAGCCGGGATGACATCGTTTGAAGACTGACCCAAATTCACATGGTCGTTGGGATGGACGAGAGATTTGTCACCTCGCTTGCCGCCCAAAATCTCGCAGGCTCGGTTGGCGATGACTTCGTTGGCGTTCATGTTGGTTGAAGTGCCTGAACCAGTCTGGAAAATGTCAAGGGGAAAGTGTTCGTCCAGTTTGCCTTCAACGACTTCCCGTGCCGCTTGAATAATGGCATTGGCTCTCTGCTCGTCCAAAAGCCCAAGTTCCTTGTTGACCTTCGCTGCACACATCTTGACAAGCCCCAGTGCCCTGATGAAGACTCGCGGGAAACGGATTCCGCTGATAGGGAAGTTTTCGATCGCCCGTTGAGTTTGAGCGCCCCAAAGTGCCCATGCCGGAACCTGAACTTCTCCCAAAGCGTCCCTTTCAATCCTCACTTCCGTCATAGCGCTTCCCCCCTTCGTGAGTGCTAACTTGCAGCGAAATTCCCCTCACTGCTGCAAAATGTTGATGTGCGTCCATTTCAAACTTTGGCACAAAAAGCGAGGTGATGAAATGAGGGGCTTAGTCATCGCTCGTGCCGGCGCGAAAACCGAAATTTGGCTGCCCGAAGAGCAAAGGGTCGTTCTGGGGATACCGCGAGGCAAGTTGATCAAACAAGGCGAACGAATTTACGCTGGCGACTGGGTTCAAGTTAGAAATGTTTCGCCTCACGAGGTCGCCATTGATGCCATCGAAGAGCGCAAAAACTTGCTCCCTCAGCCACCTGTCGCCAATGTTGACAAACTCCTCATCGTCGTGAGTTGGCGCGAACCAGATTTCAGCAACCTCGTCCTTGACGGTCTTTTGGCGCAAGCGGAGTTCTTTGAGTTGCCCGTGACCATCGTGTTCAACAAGATGGACTTGGTGCGCAAGAGGGAAGTAGCCAAGTTGGAAAAGTGGGTCAGACTCTACGAAAGCATCGGTTACCCTGTCTTGAAGACCAGCGTTGAGACCGGTGAGGGGCTTGACCAGTTGTGGGAGACGATGAAAGGCAATTTGGTTGTCCTTGCAGGACCATCGGGGGTTGGGAAATCTTCGATCCTCAATGCCCTTATCCCCGGCGCCCAGTTGCGAACCGATGAGGTGAGTGAAAAGACAGGCAGGGGACGGCATGTAACGACGGAAGTCAGGTTGTTGCCTAACCCGCATGGCGGTTGGGTCGCTGACACGCCCGGCTTTCAAAAAGTTGACCTGCCTCAGTGGGTCGCTTTGGAAACTTTGCCAGTGCTTTACCGCGAGTTCAACCAGTTTCCCTGCGAGTTCAACAACTGCTCACATACAAATGAACCGGGATGCGGCGTTAGGGCTGCTGTTGAACGAGGGCAAATCGCCACAGAGCGCTACCAAACCTACCTTTACTGGTGGGACGCAACAAGGCAGGTGGAAGAAGAGCAGTTTTGAATGCCAATTTGTCCCCGCATCTTTAGCAACTTCAAACTCGCCTTCGGTTCAACATGTCCTGCAGCGTGACGCCTTGGTAGCGTTGCTTTGCCTTCTCCCTGATGGCTTGGACTCGTTCTTCAAAAGTTGGCTTGACAGTCCTGTAAAGGACGCCAACCCAACGAGTCTCAATGTCGGTTGCAAATTGAATGGCTCGGTTCATGTCAGTTGGGTCGTAATCTGGCGGCAGTTCCTTGACTTTTTGCTTGTAGAGGTCATAGGTGTCAAAGAAAGTCACGCACGGGCTGAGTATGTGGACGAGGGCGAATCCGGGATGCTGAATGGCTTGGGCAATGACTTCAGCCAATTTCCGAGCCCTTGCTGAAAACTCGCGGGCAACGAAAGTAGCGCCGTAAAGGATGGCTAAAGCGCAAGGCTCAACATAGTTTTCGTAGCCGCCATAAGGCGTCGAATCTGTTGTTTGCCAAGGCAAAGTCGTCGGCGACGCTTGTCCTTTGGTCAAGGCATAGAGGTTGTTGTCAAGCAGAAGGTATGTCAGGTTGATGTTTCTGCGGCAAGCGTGCATGAAGTGGTTTCCACCGATAGCCAAAGTATCACCGTCGCCGCCTACAGCTATGACGGTCAAATTGGGATTGGCTGCTTTGACTCCCAGAGCAACAGGCATCGTCCGACCGTGCAGGCTGTGGAAGCCGTAAGCGGTGGTGAAGGCGGGGAAGCGACCCGAACAGCCAATTCCGGAGACGATTACGACTTCCTCAGGGTTGAGCCCCAAATTCCCCAGCGCCATGAAAGTTGCGGTGAGGACGCCATAGTCGCCGCAACCGGGACACCAAATTGGCTTCAGGTCGGATTTGTAACGCTCCCGAACTTCTGCACCGACAGCCATTTTTCACCACCTCGCAAGTGCTGCCTCGTGTGCCAGTTCCTTGATTGCCTCAAGGATTTCTCGGACTTTGAAGGGCACGCCCGTCACTTTGGTGTAAGAGACGACATCAAGCCCAGTCTCGCCACGAATCAAATGCGCAAATTGACCTGTGTAGTTGAGTTCGGGCAGCAAGACTTGCTTCATTGAGTTGATGAAGCGACAGACAACCTCTTTGTTAAGCGGGTAGAGCATGGAGACATGCAGGACAGCGACGGAAATTCCTTCTCGTTCAGCCAACTCAACGGCTTCCCTGACAGCACCAGCGGTTGAGCCCCAAGCAATAACACCTACATCGGCTTGGCGAGGACCATACCACCTGTAGCCCTGAAAGCCGGGGTAGTATTCGTCGTAGCGTAAGGCAAGTTCCAACTTGCGGAACCGTTTCTCGGTCATCGTCATGTGGTTCTCCTGATCCCAGTTGGGATGCCCGAATTCGTCGTGTTCAAGCCCTTCTGCTGTGTAGGAGCCTGGTTTGCCGGGAACGGACATAGGCGAAACTCCCGTTTCGGTGAGCAAATAACGGCGGTAACCGTCGCCACCGTGAACAACTGGGTCGTAAACTTCTCGGTCAATCACGATGATTTTGCTTAGGTCAATGGGCTCAATGGTTTCGGTGCGGTGAGCGAGGGATTGGTCGCTCAGGATTATGACGGGCAGTTGACAGAGTTCCGCTAAGTTGAAAGCGTGGACGGTCACATAAAAGCAACCTTGCACAGTGCTGGGAGCCAAGACTATCCTCGGGACATCACCGTGTCCACCGAAAACTGCTTGGTAAAGGTCGCTTTGTTCGCTTTTGGTGGGCATTCCAGTGCTCGGACCGGCTCGTTGGATGTCGGCGATGACGCAAGGGATTTCAGCCATCGCTGCGTGACCGAGAAACTCTGTCATCAGTGAAAAGCCGGGACCTGAAGTCGCTGTCATGGCTTTCGCACCGGCAAAAGAAGCGCCCAAGACAACGCCGATGGCAGCAATTTCGTCCTCAACTTGAAGCGGTGTGCCGTCAAAGTGGGGCAAATGCTCCATCATCCACTCCAAAATGTCACTTGCAGGCGTGATAGGGTAACCGGCGAAAACCTTGCAGCCAGCCGCAATCGCACCGTAGCAAATCGCTTCGTTACCCGAAAGGATGATGCGGTCTCGCATCGGGCGAACTTCCACGCGGTATGGGTCTCGCTTCTCAAGTTTTCTGGCTTCTTCAAACCCCTCGTTCAAAGCGGTTATGTTAGCGCCGACAACTTTTTCGCCTCGGCGACCCCAATAGTCGCGGATGAGTTGCTCAAAGACTTCCTTCGGCAACCCGAACAGCGCGGAAAACGCTCCCAAAATGACCATGTTCTTGCTCAACGGGTTGCGAAGTTTGACCTTAGCGATTTCGCTGAAGGGAAGCCCGTAGGTCGTCGCTGTCCCAGGCACATTTTTCGGCTCAAACTTGCTGTCGTAAATGAGCACTCCGTAAGGGTTGAACTCGTGTCGGTGAATTTTCCAAGCCTCCTCGTCAAAGCAGATAAGGATGTCAGCCTCATCGCCGTGAGAGTAAATCGGGCGCTCGGAAGTTCGGACTTGAATCATCGCTTGCCCGCCTTTGATTTCGGCAGGGTAAGTCCTGAAGGTGAAGACTTCAAGACCGCAGCGGGCGAGGGCATGAGCCAAAAACTCACCAGTGCGGATGATGCCGCCCTCCAAAGTATCGCCTCCGACTCGGACAACAAATTCGTTGACCGGCATGACTTGTCGCCTCCTGAACCGACACTCTTGTCGGGTTTTCGCTGCGACATTCAAGTCAGTGTTTTCCGCCACTCCAACCCGCCCGTTAACTTTAACACAGCCGAAACGAATACGGAAACAATCATACGCAAGTCTCCAAATTCACCGCCCTACGCATCTTCAAAGGAGCAAACGATGGCGAATGGCGAGGAGCGAATAGCGATTGGCGAATATTAGTTTGGAGGGTCGGGCTCCTGCCCGACCGAAAATTTTTCCCAACGGAACTTCAGAGCCGTTGCCTATAAAGGGCAACTTTCATCTCTTTTTCGCTTCCGCAGCCAGCAGTTGCTCAATTGTCACGCCAACTTGAGCGCCTTTCGCTCCGAACATTGAACCGACGATGCGCTTTCGGAACCGTTCCAGCGCCAGATCGTAAGCCTGCTTTGGAAGCGGGATATAGCCGACCTCTTTCGCAAGTTTTGCGGCATTGCGAAGGTAGAACTCAACGAACGCTGAGACCTCGGGTCGGTCCGCTGATTTCCGGTTGACATAGATGAACAGCGGGCGAGCAAGGTGATAGCGGTTTTCCCTGACCGCTTTCTCGCTGGGCTTCATTGGCTTGCCATTGTTGTGGCACTTGCACTGAATTGCGACAAGTTTCAAGCGCTGCTTATTCTCCACGAAATACGCGAACGGGATAAACCCGAGGGCATTGACATCGCTTGCCACCCCTTGCACGAGTTGGTTATCGTCTTCGCTGCTCATGTAATCGCCCCTGCTGGCGTGTTCTTTCCCAACCACTGCAGCGGTGAAGAAATCGTAAGTGCCACTGTCAGCACCCGCCCCGAAAAGTTTCAAGGGTCTGTCAGGAAAGCCTTTCCGGACTTGTGACCACTTCGTGACTTTCCCTTGAGCCGCCGGCTCCCACATCTTCTTCAATTCATCAACCGTCAAGTAATCGCACCAATTGTTGGCTGGATTGACGACAATTGCGATGGCGTCGTAGGCGATGGGTAGTTCAATGTAGGCAATTTTGTTTTTCCGACAGGCTGCGTCTTCAACGGCTTTGATGGGTCGTGATGCCCCGATAAGGTCAACTTCGCCGCGCGAAAACCTTTTGAAACCGCCGCCAGTCCCGGAGATGCCAACAGTGACCCTCACCCTCGGGTTTAGCCTTTGGAAGTCCTCGGCGACCGCTTCAGTGAGCAAGTAAACGGTTGACGAACCATCAATCTTGATGACCCCTGAAAGTTGCCTTTGACCGTAAGCGAACAAGGTGGCAATCAAAAGGCACAGCGTCGACAACACAAAGTTCGCCTTGCCATTCCGAACCATCTCGCTCCTCACCCCTTTGCTGAGTTTTTTCGAGTTAAGGCACTATCCGCCTCTTCGGCGGGTCAAAAACTCCGTTTCCATCCCTGTCAACCCAAATGGGATTGGTCACGGCGAATGGGATTACCCGATAGGTCTCGCCTTCAAAAGTTCTGAATGGGCGAAGTATCGGCTCCAGACTGCCTTCAACGCCCCTAACTATCACCGCATACCAAGCATCTCGTCGCGGTCGCACCCTTGCTTTCGCCACCCAATCAAGCGCCTTCATCTCGTTGCTGCTTGGCAGCCGCCACCGTTTCACGGCAATCCCGTTGGCTACAAGTTCCACTTCTTCAACCGAAACCCAGTTGGGCGCTTGAACGCGGATGTCAAGAACGATGTCGCCTTTCGGCTTGCTTATCAGCGAACCTATAGGTTGCCCATCTGCTGTCAAGGTCACGAACGGACCAATGCTAACGACGACCCGACCGCTCCTGAAGGCTTCAACAACCGCCTCAGGAGAAATTTGCCTCGGGTCGTCGGTGCCGACATAAACGAAATTGCGGGCGTAACCGACTTCATCTTGCGTCAATGTGTGGCTATCGGAGCCAGCAACTGCCACAATGCGGTAACCGTTGTTCAGCAACCCAAACCAGTCACGCATCAGGATGGCAAGGTCAGTTTGTGCCTTCCCGTTGCACAACTCCATTGCGTCAAAGTCAAGCGAGAAACCGGGCTTGGTCGCAGTGCAAGTTTCAGGATCAAAACCATAAGGGGTGAAGTAAGCGAGAGTGCTGAAACGAGGGTGGTTGACGGTCAGAAGCGGGCGGGTCGGGAGGCTGCGGACTTCGGCGAAAATTTGTTCGGGCGTCTTGTTTTGCCACAGGATAGTCCCGTTGCCCGGCTTCGTTGGGTCAGGGATGAGGGGAAAGGCATTGTAGTGCCCCATCCCCCTCGTCGTGATCTCAACACCTGCTGCTCCGGCAATCCACTTTTCAAGCCCAAGTTTTCGGATGGTGGGCATCGGGTCGGTGACGAAATCGTGGTCACTCATGACCATGAATTCAAGCCCTTCAGCGACGCAACTCACAACTCGGTCCTCGAGGGAGACAGCGCTGTCGAAACTGTTGCTGCAATGCATGTGAGGGTCAACAGCAATCCATCCCTTCGTGTCCACGCTCCGCTTCAAGTTGAAACTGACCTTGACAGGCTTTTGCTCGGGCGCAACGACCTCAGCGACATCGGCATCGTATTCAAGCCCCCGTGACGCGTAGATGCGATATGTTCCCGGCGGAATCGTCCGAATTCCTTTGCCTGTTGCCGTGAAGACATAGTTTTCCGCTCCCGCTGCCAAAAAGTTCGGACCAAAATCTGGTGTTGCCGTCCCTTTGATGCCAAGGAAGGTCAGGCGGGAAGGGAGCAACTCTTTGGTCTCGCTGTCACGGACTTCAAAGACCAAAACACCAGCGCCGCTGACCAAAAGTTCAACAGGCTTTGCTGCTTTGGTGGGCAACCTAATTGCAGCGTCTTTAAGGCTCAGTCTCGCCACATGTTTCGCTTGAAAGCGATAACTGCCGGCAGGAAGCCAGAAGGCGAATTTGCCATCCTTGTCGGTGTGAGTTGTAGCCACCGCAGGTTCAGCGGACGATTCACCAGAATTTCTCGGTTGGACTTTGACCTCGCCCGCAAGCGCTACTACCCGAATTCCGCTGACAGGCTTGCCCGTTGCCCTTGAGCGGACAATCCCTTGCGCTTCATAGAGTTCTCTGCCTTGGAGCGACCAAGCAATTCTCGCCGCTTCCGCCAGCGTGGGTGCAGCGATGAAATAGCGCTCGTAAACAATCGTTTCACCTTGAGCGATGTCCGTTGTGACCACAACTGGGTCACTCCATCCCAAACCATTGATGATTTTGTTTTTGCCCTGAGCAGTGCACCAAGCATAGGCTATGCCGTAACCTTCCGCCCCGACCCAATCCAAGACTTCGGTTCGCCTCTGGATGCCAAAACCGAACATAGGCGCAAACGCCCGAGAGTTTCCCCATTGGATGGCGTCGCCCAAGTCAAATTTCGCCAGAGGCTTATCGCCAGCGTTTGTGACCGCTGTTCGGATGAGGATGTAAGGTTTGCCCGCTTCTAAACGATAGACAGTCCTCAACTTCAGCGAACCGTCCTCGCTGTCTACCCCTTCAGCCACAACTTCGGCAACCCCATCGCTTCCGTCTCGGGTTATTTGGACGGAACTGTATCGCCCCTGACGAGGGTAGCGACCGAGGAACAGGAAGATTTGGTCTAACTCGTCCGCACCCTTTTCTTTTGCGTCCGTTAAAGCCACATCAACGATGTTTCCACCACTGGCAGCACTTCGGTGGATATGACCTGCGGCGGTGATTACGACGGTGATTTTCTCGTTGCGAAGGACGATATCCCCTACCCTACCCCCGACCCTTCTGCTTGGTGGCAAATCAGCGGGCGATTGAGCGATAAAGGCTCTAACTTGTGCCGAAGCGACCGAAGCAATGAAGGTCAGAGCAACAACGAACCCAAGAACTCGTCTCATCCCTTATTCACCCACCGTTGCAATTTTCGTTCGCTGCACTTCTGGGCGACCTCAAAAACTTTAGAACACTTGGTGGCACAAGTTCAGTCACTGGCTCGCCTTGCTTCAACTTTTGCCTGACCAAAGTTGACGAAACCCAAAGCAGGGAAGGTTCGTTGGGCAAAACAGCAATCCTATCGGCGAAAGGTTTCACTTCGTCACGGCTGAGGAATTCCCTGATGGCTTTTTCATCAGCACTGCCACGAGGAAAAACGGCAAGACAGGCGAGTCCAAAGAAGTGCTCCAAAGCCTGATGCATTGGCATGTCCAAATAGAACCTGGGCTCAAAAATCCTGACGAGGGTATCGTGCCCCACGATAAACCAAACTTCAGTGCCTTCAGGATAGGCTTCCGCCACCGCTTTCGCCTTCTCCACAAACCGACCGTGGCTGCAAAGTGCGACCGACCAATCCGACCGCTCCTGCGCCACCGCCAGCATCATCTCCGCACGCTCCTGAAGGGAGAAGTCAAACTGCGTCTTGTCAACATTGACGATAGCGAGCAAGAGCAAAATTTCGTGCAACCTTAGTTGCCTTTGCGCTTGTTCGCAAATCCGGACATGGGCAACCGTCGGCGGGTTGAAAGAGCCAGAGAAAGCGCCCAACTTCTGCCCCGTTTGAGAAATCCCGTTGGGCGCTCTCAAGACGAAGCCGAGTTTCGGTCTGTTGGATTTGGTCAGGCTTTCCAAAATCGGCTGCAAGTCAACCATCTCGCACATCACCGACTTGCGCAATCAAACTTTTTAACCCGGTGCCAAATTTTAGTGCGGATTGGCGAAGGATTTGCCCGAAGGAAATCAAGGAGGTGATGGGTGTGAGATGGTTGATGGTTTTGGCGCTTGTCATTGTTGTCGGCGTCATCCTTTGGAAAGGGGTGAGGGCTCAAATGGCGGCGGAACTTTTGGCTGAAAGGGCTAAGGTCAGTTGGACGAATGTCCCAAAGAAAGTGCTGGCTTTCTACTACGCCTGGTATGGCAACCCGCAAGTCAGCGGGAAATGGGTTCATTGGCACGATGTTGACGAAGCCAACAAGCGAATTGGTTCAAGCACCCACTACCCGCTGCTCGGTCCCTACGACAGCCACGACCCCAAAGTCGTTGAGCAACACTGCCATTGGGCGAAGGAAGCAGGCATTGACGGCTTCATTGTCAGTTGGTGGCACCCCAACGATTTCCACGACCGAGCCATGCCCCTCATCTTGGACACCGCTCAAAAGTTCGGTTTGGAAATCACCGCCTACTTTGAAACGGTTCCGACGAGGACGAAAGAACAAGCGCTGGAGTATGTCATGCACCTTCTCAACCGCTACGGTAAGCATCCCGCTTGGCTAAAGTTGAATGGCAAACCGGTGATTTTCGTTTACGGTAGGGCAATCGGCGAAATCGGCTTGGACGGATGGCTTTGGGTTATCGTTGAAGCGAACCGCCGTTATGAAGGCGGCGCCGTTTTCATAGGCGACCACATCTCCAAACGAGCCGCTCGCATTTTCGACGGCGTTCACACTTACAACATCACCGCACTAACCGCTGGCAAGTCACCCGAAGAAATCAAGGCTTGGGCTCAAAAGGTCTTTCCAGATTGGGTCTCAGTTGCCGGTAACGACCGAATCGCTTGCTTGACAATTATTCCTGGCTACGATGACAGCAAACTTCCGGACCGAAAGCCACCCCGACCAATCACTGAGCGGCACAACGGCGAAACTTACAAGGTCCTTTGGGAAGCAGCAATCGCTGCTAACCCCGATTGGGTTCTCATCACCAGTTGGAACGAGTGGCACGAGGGAAGCGAAATTGAGCCTTCAGTTGAACACGGAGACCGAGAACTCAAAACGACGGCTGAATATGCTCGGAAGTTCAAGCAACTCCCACCACGCCAAAGACCAAAGCAAGTCGGGTTGATTCCAGAGAGTGACCGGAAACGCCTGCAAGGGAAGTTGGAGAAATTGCCCGTGGCAGTTCTGCCCGGTTCGGATTCGGAAGCGGTTTGGTGGCTGATAGGCATGGGCGCTAAGTTGACCGTGCTGGATTGGGAGCAGGTGATTGACCAACAACGCTTCAACCCGCAAAACTTCCCGATCGTTCTTTACGGTGGCGGAGAGGGTTACAGAACCACAGTGAGGGAGCAAAACGATGTGCTCAAGTCGTTGCAGCGCTATGTCCGAGATGGTGGCTCTTTAGTGGTCATGCCTTCAATGCCCATGCCTTTCCACTACGATGAAACCCGCTCCCCACGGACAGCCGTCCACCACGCCCCACAGTTGTGGCTTCCTTTGATCGTCGCTTGGGAGCGACCACCCGAAGGGCTGAAGTTGAAATTTGTCGTCCGCAACAGAAATCTTCTCCCGCATGTCCCAGAGCAATTCGTTTACCCTGAAAGCGGCGACTTGAGGTGGAGACCTTTGGTGCCGGAAAAAGCGCCACCAGAAGCGAAAGTTTTGCCGTTGATTGAGTTGGTTGACGAGAGCGGACGCTCTCACGGTCTCGGTGCTGCGATAGTTCAAGTGGGTGCTGGCAAGGTGCTTTATGTTTGGTTCAGGCTGCTTGACATTGGTGTGGGCGAAGCGATACTGCACGATTTGTGGGACTTTGCCGTCTCGCAAACAAGCGTGGCAAAAGGGTGACATCTATGGGCATCAGGTTGGTCCTCTTTGACGCTGGCGGAACTTTAACGAAAGTTTTGCCGGAGCGGACTGAGAGGATTCGGCAAGCGTGTCATTACTTCAACCTCGACCCAGTTCCAGACCGCGAAACTGCGTTGCTCGGCTTGCGGACCATTGAACGATTTTTCATCGATGCGAGTCAAGAGGGACGGATGATAGACCGTGAGACTGTCCGAGAGGGAGTTCGCTTGATGTTGACCGAGATGGGCGTGAGCGGAAGGCTTGATGACCCCGCACTTCTTTGGGATTTCGTCCAGACCCAATTTGAGACCGAAGTGCTGATGGACGGAGCCATTGAGACACTCAAAACCTTGAAGGGTCAAGGCTACATCCTCGCCGTCGCTTCCAACGCTACCCCTAACTACGAAGCAATACTGCGTTCGTTGGGGATCGGTGAGTATGTTGACGCCATCTTTTTGTCCGATGTCGTCGGTTACGCCAAACCGGACCCTCGCTTTTTCCAGTTCATCTTGGAGCAAATGAAAGCGGTGCCTGAGGAGACAGCCCATGTGGGGAATTCGTATTGGCACGATGTCATTGGGGCACGACGGGTCGGAATCTTGCCCGTTTACTTTGACCGTCACGGCATATTTCCCGACGCCGACTGCCCCCGCATCACCCATTTGCAGGAGTTGCCTTCACTCCTGCAAAGGCTCTCCCACAGGTGACCCCCACCTCAGGCACCGCCGTCAACACACTCACTTCTCGCCATACTTCGCCCTGAGCACATCAATTCTGCTAACGATGCCCACCAACTTGCCCGCATCAATCACAGGGACTCGCTTGATCTTCTTCTTGACCAAAATCTCGGCAATCTCATCGACAGGAGTGTCAGGGCTGACAGAAACAACCCGCTTCTTCATCACATCGGCGACTGTCTTAGCCCCGGAAGGGGCAGCGAGCAAGTCCGCTTCGGTCAGGATGCCGACAACTTTGGTTTTGTCCTTCTCGTCAACGACGGGGACACCGCTGATTTTTCGGCGGACAAGCAGGCGGGCAGCGTCCTCGATGGAGGTTGAAGGCTTGACAGTTACTACCTTCGTCGTCATGATGTCCTTCGCCGTCTTGGCAGGCATCTCTCATCCCTCCCCTTCTTTGGTTCATCCTTCTCACTCACGACGCCAATTGATATTTGCCACAAAATTTTCAGGCTGTCAAGACCCCTCCCCGCAAACCGCTAACAATTCTGGCTCACCACCTTCGCACAAACTCCAAGTAGGCATAGAAAGCGCTACCTTTCGCAGGGAAGTTATTTCGCACCACATCCTTGCCCCAAGCCTTCGCCAAGTAGAGAGTCCAAGTCGTCTTGGGGTCAGGAGTGTAGTCAATGCTTAAGTCAAGGAGGTCCATCAGCCGCTTTGACCCACCGCTGGGGCGACCAATGTAGCCGAAGGAGTTGTGGTTGAACGCACCGCCGCCTGCATACCAAAAGTCCTCACTCTTTGTCAGCCATAACATGTGCCAGTCCAGCCGCAGACTGAGTTTCCGCGAAGGCTTGAGCATCAACTGCGCAAACAAGTCACGGTTGTTCATCAAGTTGTAAACCGGCATCCGTGCGTAAAGGCGTGGAGTGGGCAACATCTGGAAGAAAGTTTGATGGTCCGGGTCGTTCGGTTCCTCATCCCCAGTGCTGTGGAAGTAGCCGATTCTGAGCCAAGGTTGCCAACGGACTTTAGTCCACTGGTGTCCAAGTTCAAGGGCAAAGGCGCCAGCCCTGTGGTCAAGCCTTCCCCATTTCCCTGCTTGCCATGTCCCCCAGAGCAGAAAATCTGTCTTGCCGAACTTTGAAGGGCATGTTCGGATGTAATGGAACCCGATGCTGGGGATACTGATGTTGTCAGTATCGTTGTTCCGCTCCCCAATGGGTCTGTTGTCAACTTTGACGACTTTCGGCGGTTTTCGCTTGTCGTAATACCAGAGGGCGAAAATGCGAGCGTCGCTGTGATCGTCTGGGGCAAATGTCCAAGATGCGTAACCAACCGTTATGTCCTTCAACTCATCGTTCCCTTTGAGGTCAAAAGCGCCCCTTGTTGGTCTGAGCAGGGCTATTGTCAAGTTGTCTCGGTTTCGCTTCTCGCTCCAATTGTCTTGCGCCCACAAGATGCCGTCAAAACTCCGCTGGACATGGGAGAAGCCAAACGGACCGAGAAGTCGCTCCTGGATTCGGTTGCGGCGCAGCCAAGAGAGGGTGGGGTCTTTAGGCATCCGTTCCGTGCCTTCACCAAACTCAAAGCGACCGAGCCTGAGAGTTGAGTTTTTGCCTGTTTTGTTCCGCCACTGCCAACAAGCCTGCTTGACGAAAACGCTGCCATCACGACCTTTGTTCCATCGGTAGTAAGTAGCGCCAAGTCCCAAATCGCCTGCAAGTGCTGGAGCAATGGCATTTTCTGGAAGACCGCCGAAGGTAACTTGCGAAAGTTCCAGCCGCCAATCTTGAGACTTGCCGACTTTGCCATCAACTCCCGCCCTCAAGAGCGATGCGACAAAAGTGTAACTGTTGTCAACTCCCGCAGCGCCCGGGTCAAAGAAGTTCCAACTTTCAACCCTCACCCGCCAATAGACCGAAGTGGTCAAAGAACCTGTTTGAGCCGCCCCGACCCCAACTGCAACCAAAACCGACACTATAACCGCCCACTTCTTCATTGCCTTTGCACCTCCTCAGCCGTTTTATTCGTCTCACCACTTGCTCGTTTCAAAGGTAACCGCTTACCCTTCCATCGCTTTCTTGAACGCTTCCGCTTTCCCGCTGATGACCGGGCATGGAGCGTAGTAGATGACATGGACAGCGACGCTACCGAAAATCAACCTTCCCAAAGCACTGTGCCCGTGCGTCGGGATGATTATCAGGTCAATAGCGTTTTGTTGTGCGAACTCGGTGATGCCGGCACCGGCGTGATGGTATCGGGTAACTTTGGGTTCAATGCTCGGCACTTCCGATGGCTCTACAGTCCTTGATGACCAACGACGCAACTCCTCCGTTGTCTCCCTCTTCAACTCCTCCCACGCTTCAGGGCTACCTTCGTATGGTGCGACGACATGCAAAAGCGAAATTTTGGCTTTCGTTAAACTCGCCAAATTGGCTGCGTAATCAAGGGCTATTAAGGCAGCGTCAGACAGGTCACTTGGCACAAGCAAGTGATTGAACTTGGGTTCACGCTTTTCACGAACGAACAAAACTGGGACGGGCGAATTTTGCAAGACCTGCTCAGTCGTTGAGCCCAGAAGTTTTTCCTTGAAACTGGTGTGACCGTGAGCGCCGAGAACAACCAAGTCAGCGCCCAATTCTTTTGCCGCTTGGACGATAACTTGCGCTGCTTGTCCAGGGCGAACAGATGTCGTCACGGTTAACCCTTTCTGCCGAATTTGCTCGGCGATTTCTTCTAACTTTCGCCGGTGCTCTGCCGCCAGTTGCTCATCCCTCGCTTCCTCAGCCTCTGCAATGTGCAACAGGGTCAGTTGAGATTTCGCCAACTGAGCCAGCGCCAATCCCCACTCCAGCGCTGCCTGCGATGTTTCCGAGAAATCCGTCGCCCAAAGCAAGTGTTTAAGCATCTTGCCGTCACCCCCAAGTTTTTGTTCGTCCCAAATAAACCGTGCCACAACATATCGGGTGACGGCAAGAGATACCGTCACTGTCCAGACTTTACAGTGATGCCCACTGCTTGCAGGGCAAGTATCTGAGCCTGACGGGCATAATCCATCGCTTCCGTCAGTTCCTTCAAAACCTCCTCAGGGTTGTGAAAGCCCATGCTGTTTTCGGAAACGACTAAATTCTCCCAACGCAAGTGAGCGAGTTGGTGCAACCTGACGGCTTCACGCAAAAGTTGCTCGTTGACCGGCTTCCCATCCTTCTGTGCCTGCTTCGCAGCGGCAATGGCGTCAATGCTGTCGCTTAAGGCTTGCTGCACTCGCTTTTGAGCCTCATCAACATGCTTTTGGACTCGCAAGACTTGCTCTCGCAAAACTTGCGGCGACACGGAATGGCACTCGCCACAAGGGAACGCTCCAAGTTTCTCACCCTTAATGTATCGGTCAATGTAGCGAAGCGGTGAGACGAGCCAGTGGGATGTGAGCGTCCTGCCATCAACCTTTACTTTCGGCATGTGACAAGTCACGCAGGAAGCGCCAGCCCTCTCATACTTGCTCTCCCAAAAGAGTTCAACCTCAGGGTGCTGGCTTTTGATAAGCGGTTCGCCGATGATAGCGTGAACCCAATCTTGCATGTAGCCAAATTGCCCGCGATAGAAAGCGTCCAAATCCCTGACCTTTCGCCAACCGAAGACGAACCGAACCTTCTTGTCAGCACCCGGTCCGCAAACATACTCCACATGGCATTGGGCGCACAAAAGGATTTCCTTTTGCTGCTTATCGGCTTCAGCGAAACTTTTAGCGTTTTTCTCAGCCCAGTAAGGGTTGACGCCTCGTTCGGCGATGGCTGCTTGAAGGGCTTTGTTGATGATGCGGAGTTGTGTTGAGTGTGGATCGTGACAGTGGGTGCAAGATGCACCGTAGTCCTGCATCTCTTTCGGGATGCGGGCAATCACTTCATCCCACTTCGCGTTTTCGTCAAGTTTGATTCCCTTCCATGTCCGACCCCAGTAGTAAGCAACGGGAGTAGCCTTGCAGTTCAGACAAGCAGTGTTTTTGGGGCGCTTGATGTCAATGTGGTCGCGAAGAATGAACTTGTGGGAGCGGTCTTCGTTGTATTCCTTCGTGAACCCATGACCTGCCACGATTTTGTTGTAAAGCGGAAAGTCTTTCGTTTTCGGGTGCTCCCTCGGGTCTGCTGGGGTGCCTCCGTAAAGACCGGCAGTCCCGGGTTCGCTCATGAAATAGGTCTCATACTGGAAACGATGACAAGAGCCACAGAGTTCCGCGCTGAAATCAACAGTGGGCAGGACCTTTGCAGGGTCATCAGCATCTTGGTGTTCAAGCGCTCCCTGATGGCACTGGGAACAAGCCAATCCCGAATGGGCACTATGAGCGTAACTGTCGGCAATCGCACGGTGACAGTCACGACACGCTTCCTGCGATTTGATTGCTGTAACGCTCAAAGGCTGTTTCCCTGTCTCCTGACGCGTCGCCACCACGACCATAGCGAGCAAAAGCACTGCACTTGAAACAAACAAGAACCGCCTCAGCATCGCAACTTGACACCTCCTTGCGCTCCTATTCGCCAGACTAATTTTGGAGCACAAAATCGTTTTTGGGACATCGGGAGAAATCCCTGATTTTGGCGAATTGGCTAATACCAGACAACCTGCAAATCGCCCAACACTTCGGGATGCTCCAATTCCGCCCTCATTTGCCCATCAACGAAGCGGTAAACAACCGCAGGAACAATCCCTCGCTCCCAATCAGCGAGGGGAAGCAAAGGCACGCGGCAGGGATAAGGAGCCTTTTCGCGCAGGCGAACGATGTTGCGAACCTTGTCGATTTGAAGCCCGCAGAGGGCGAAAAGGTAACCGATGCTCGTTATGCCTCGCGGGTAGAAGCAAAGGTTGTTGGTCAGGTAGGTGTCAATGAAGCCTTTTGTCAAGCCCGAAGTGTTCATGAAGGCTTGGAGGGCAAAGTAGCGGGGTGAGTTGTCGGGCAATTGAATGCCCAAGTAAGCAGCGACAAAATCGCGCCACAAGTTTTGCGAAACCCAAACATTGCTCTTGTCAGCGCTCGTGTGAGTGCAACCGTATTCGGTGAGCGATTGCCAGTAGGCGTTCACGATGTCGGTGCAAATTCGCTGGTAATTGAGGTCAGGCTCGTTGCCACTCAGCAAAAGGTAGAGCAAACCGTTCGCCGTATAGATGGAGTAGGCGTCCCAGCCAACCAATTCTCCGCTCAACGGCTTCCCGGTCCACGCATCAACTAAGCCGTCGGCACTTCGTTCCAAGCAAACGGCATAGTGATCACCGAGCCACGCTTGCTCGTCAAGGGTTTTCCGTATTCGCTCCACCAATTTTCGGCACTGATTTGCCCAATCAGTTTCACCCAATGCATCGGCGATTTGCGCCGCTGCGTGGCAAGCACACAAAGTCTTGACAGCGAGGTAAGTTTGCTCTTGCGAGTATTGAACTGCAGGTGAAGCATCGTCAATGGTGTTGGCGGTGCCCAAGTTTGGGAAACCGTTACCAGTTGTGTCGCTTCGTTCAAAGTAAGCGGTCAAGCGTTTCGCCAAACCACTGTGCCTTTCGATCAACTCGTGCTTGCCTGTCCATCGCCATAGGCAATGAAGCATCAAAAGGAAGTTGGCGTTTTCCTCAACTGGCATGGGATGGTGGTAGGCTTGCTGACCGACTTCCAATTCGCCACCCATATCGTGTGCGAGGTAACTTCCAACCTCGTCTTGCATCTCAAACAAAGCCCACTCGTCCAGCAGAAGTTCAAGCAACTCAGGGAAGAAGGCAAGGTAAACGAGAGCATCGTTGTATTCCACATCAACGGTGCTGTGGAAGTGGCACGAACCTTCCCAAACGCTGAACCACTCAGCACCGTCGTCACGGACAACCCACCAAGTGTTGAGGAGGAAGTTTTGAAACGAGAAGCGAATCAAATCTGCCTGCGTTTTTGTCAAGCCCGAGTTAGATAGCAGTTCGTCCATCTGGTTCGCTTTGGCGAGGAGTTCGTCGAAGTGGCGACAAGCGAAATCTGCGACCGCCTCGACATCGGTGAAAAGCCAGCGATACTTGAAGGAAGCAGGTTGCCCGAAGACTTTCAAAACGGGCTCATCCACAAAAGCGCACCAAACCAAATCAAATCGGCACCTTGACGGGTCATCAAGGTCAAATTGGAAGGCGATGCCATCGTCCAAAAGTTCGGCGTTTGGCGAAATCGGCACAATCCTCTCATCGCACCACCAAAGTTCCTCACTTTCGCCCAAATCCTCGGGTCTCTCCCTCTCGCCCTTCCAAAGAACTTTCGGGACGGAGTAGTTGATTTTGAGCCTGTCGTGGGCTTGGGTCAAATGCAGGTTAGCCCTTTGGAGCCTTACGAATACTTGCCCCCGCCTGACCGACCTCTCGGCTGGACGCCCAAAAATTCGCTCTTGCGGTTGCAACTCAAGCCTTATGAAGAAAAGCGGGGCAACGGAAGTCCATTCGTCGCGCGGGTAAAAAGGCGCTACAACTTCGGTCTTGAGAGTCAGCCCTAAATCCCACGAACGGGCGATATACTTGACGCCGCAGAAAGTCAACCGTTGCTCAACGATTTCAAAGTGCGGGAAGCGACGGGTAAAGGGAAGCGCACGAACAACATCGTCCTCACTCCTGACGCCTATGGCTAAGTCGGTGGGAAAGTCCAGCCACCTGCCAAGAGCCGAATGAAGGACTTGCTTTGCGTCTGGGTCAAAGACCAAAGAGAACCTTGAACCCAACCTGCCAACCGCTGTCGCCATCGACTCCATCTTTCTCTCGCCCCCGAAGCATTAGGACTTGGAAACACGATGTTGCTTTTCAGTCTTTGGGCTGTCGTGGAATACCGCCAAAATCTGTTGTGGCGGCTTTTTGAATAATGATGCGCCTTCATTGTCAACGCAACAACCTTCCATGATTAGTGTCTCAAAGCGAAACAAAACGGGTTGGGAGCCCTCAGAACGCAGTCATTTACACCACCCGCTTCTCCTGCCATAATTGACTTTGCCACGAATGAGTTATGGCTTGCTCGCCACTTCTGACAGTGCAGTAAAGTGAGGACGGGGCAGGGCAGAAGCGGGGTCAACTTCATTGGGAGGAACGAGGTGAAAATGGTAGTGAAACGCTGTTCAGATTGTGGCAGCGAATTAAGGGAAGAAGCACGCTTCTGCGACCAATGTGGTTTCCCTGTCGGTCAAGAGGAAGCGGATTTGATTTTTGGGCGAAGTGAAGAGTGTTCGGTGAGGTTCTCCAACCCGACGGTCTCCCGCCGCCATGCTCGTGCCGTTTGCGTAGGAGGAGTCTGGTATCTTCGGGATGAAGGGAGTAAAAACGGAACTTTCGTCAACGGTGAGCGCCTCTATCCTCGGGCATGGCGGAAATTACAACTCGGTGACCAAATCCGTTTGGGCGCCAAAGTGATTTTGCGGCTGACTGAGAAAGGATGGGTGGATGGAGAAGGGAAAGTTTTATGGCAAACACCACAACGCTCCACTCCTACTGCTGCCGAGTCATCGTTTGCACAGCAAAGAACGCAACAAGAGTCCCATCAATCACGACCTCACTTAACTTCAACAAAACCTTGTCCTTTCTGTCAAGTCCGTATCCCTGAGCCTTTCGTTCTCGCTTTCTGCCCCAACTGCGGTTATCCATTACGCTGGTTAGTGCGTCCTTCTGTCCGTAACCCGATACTTGTCAAGTCTTCGTCTCTGCCCTTGACCTTGACTTTTGAAGTGCAAGGAGTTGGCAAAGAGCCATTGGAACTCGTCTTCCGCAGCGAGCAACCTGAACAACTCTTGTTGGGCGTCGGCGAAACACCGAAAGAGGTGGAGCGTTGCTTTTGTCGGGTTGGCGAGAAAGTGGATTTGCGCCTTTGGATTCAGCCATTGAAAGACGAGACAGAAGTTGCCATCTCCGTTCGCAGCCTTTTCTATCCTGTCGGTGCAAGCAAGAAAGAAAAGCCACGCCCTGAATGGCATCCGAAGGAATTGGAAAGGGAAGAGAGGTTGGTCTTGCGCCTCATCCCTTACATCCCGCGATTGCGTTGGGTGCCTTCGTTGGTGCTTCTGTCTTACCGCCATCCGAAGCAATCGGTGCGGTTGGTCAACGAGTCGCTTTTTTCGGTGACGGGAAAACTGAGGGTCGCTGAACCGTTGAGGGTTTACCCTTCAGAAGTCAAATGGTCGTTGGCGAGCAAGAAAGCGAAGGAATGGCAATTGGAAGCGGGAAAGGAGTGGGCAAAGGAGCAACCCTGCGAGTTGGTGGCTGAACCTGATGAAGGGGAAGCAGTTCGTTGCATCGTCTTTTGGGTCGGTGGGGAAAGAGAAGTTCACCAACCCGATGTCGTTGTCGGCGTGGATTTCGGAACTTCCAAATCTGCCTTAGCGGTGTTGGACTTTCGGCAGAATTCTCCCAACCCTCAATTGCTTACCCTTCAGGGACAGCAGGTCGTGCCCTCTTTGCTGTTGTTTTTGGAAGGACGACAAGAACCGTTGATGGGGCAAGACGCTGAAGCCCGTTTGGGAGACCCAACCGCTTTGCCCGTGCAAGGTGTCAAGTTGCTGTTGCGAAGTAATCGAACGGTTCAATGGGCGGGTCGTTTCTGGACCTCGCTACAACTGACCCAACGCTTCCTCGCTTTCCTGAAAAGGCAGGTTGATTTGGTCTATGGCGACGACCAGCAATGCCTGAAACGGTTTGAGTTGGGGTTGCCCGTTCTGGATAGGGAGAGCGATTACGAGAAGCAACGAGATCTCAGCATTCAAGCCGCTGGTGAAGCGGGGATGAAGTGGGTTCGGGTTTGGCTGGAACCGGTTTGTGCGGCGGCGTATGTTTTGCACAAGTGGCGGGAGTTTGCGCAAGGGCTTCCATTGCCTCGTCCCGGTGATTGGTTTTTAGTGCTGGATTGGGGAGCGGGGACCTTAGACGCTACGCTTTTGGTCTATGAAAAACCCGAACCGCCATTCTTTGAGTTGCCTCCTTTAGTTGGCGTTGGTTTGGAGCAAGGTGGTCAGCACCTTGACTGGTATCTGACTTGCGAGTTCGCAGAGAGTGTAGGCTTGCAGGAATTGCTAAATGAGGCAAGGCAACTCGGTTGGAAGGAATTTCGCTGGCGAGGGAGTTTGCCCTTAAGGCAATTGGCGGAAACTGTTCGGGAGGCAAAAGAGCAACTGGACAGGCAAAATTCCTTTTCTGTCGCTGACTTTCGTTCGCGCCTCACTGCCCCAGAATTCACTGACCTTGACCCACGCTTCGTTTTAGTAAGTCGCCCATCGGTCAATTGGTGGGTGCAGGAAACTTTAGCGGAGTTGAAGAAACGGCTGGACGAGCATCTTAGCCCTTCTGATTGGCAACAAATCGCTTATGTCTTAGTTGTGGGTGGGACGGGGCAAATCCCGTTGGTGCGTGAACTTTTGGGAGATTGGATTGGGAAACCTGAGCGAGTGGTTCAGTTGCGTGGGGAAGATGCAATCCTTGCTGTTGCCTATGGAGCGGCTTTGATCGGAGAGGTGCGATTGACAGGGATGCCTTTCCCTGTCTCCCTTTCTGTCAACGGTAAACGGGAGGAGTTGCTTCGGGTTGGTGACCACCTAACCCGCATAGAACGAACCTTCAATGTGCCGTTAGCGGGTTTGACCGCAGAATTACTGGCAAGGGTGCGAGACACCGATTACTTGCTGGCTTCCGTCCGCTTGGAGTATCAACAAGCCGAAAGGGTTCGGATGCAGTTGGACACTGACGAGGAAGGCTGGCTTTGGTGGAGATGGTGGGCAGGAGAAAAGTTACTGGACGAGCAGAAAATTTTGGCTTTGCCTTAACTGAAGTTGGCGAAAGGGGTGATGACCGATGGAAGATTGGCAAGAGCAAACTCGGAAATTAGCAGCAAGTGATGTGGGCTTTGCTGCAGGCTTGCTCGTCGCCCAGTTATTGCAAACTGTCCAGCAATTGAGCGAACGAGTGGCGGCGATGGAAAAGGAATGGCAAAGTTGGCGTGAGCAATTGCCTTCTTTCATCCAAATGGCTCAGGCTTTACAAGAAATCACCCAACTCCTACCGCAACTGCGGGTGGCTTTGGAGAAAACGCAAGAGCAACTCGCCCAAAATTTTTTGAGCCGTTGGCAAGAGTGGCAAGGTGCTCAGCAGGCGATAGAATGGGCGAGCCGAACCCTGAGTTATCAGCAATCCCTTAAACAACTCATCGCCGATGTGGAAGCAGCGACCGAAAAGGAAACCTTTGTCCGAACCAATAGCACTCGTATAGAAAGCCTTGTCTTCCCATTCTCCCTTCCCCCTTCCGACCAGTCGGAATTAGATTGGCTGAGAAGCGCCCTAGAGGCTGAAGGGGAGAAAGTCAGAAACGAGGCGTTGGAGCGATTGGAGCAAATGGGGATTTCGTTGCGGTTACCTAAAGAGGGTGCTCCTTTTGAAAGCGCTTGGCAGCAAATCGTGGATGGCAAGCAGACAGATGACCCTTCCAAAAATGACACCATCGTTGAAGTTAGAGCCCCTGCCATTTTCATCGGCGAGAAATTAATCCGACCAGCCCAAGTTGTCGTTTGGAAAGGACCGAGCCGTTTGCGGGGGTGAAGGTGATGGAACAGCGGGCTTGTCCAAAGTGTAAAGAGTTTTGGCAGCCTCACCCATCATTTGTTTTCCGCTTTTGCCCCAGATGTGGCGTTCGGTTGGAGCAACCTTGTCCTTCCTGCCATCAGGATTTGCCTACCTTGTCGCCCGAATGTTCCCGTTGTCAAATTCGCCTTCAAATTTGTCCCAACTGCTTTCGGCTCTTCCCGCTCCGAGAAAACTTTTGCCCCTTTTGTCGTGAACGCCGTGAACCATTAAATGCTCTCCGTCCCTCTTTTGCTTGCCTTCGTGGGAACGCCGCCAACACTTTCATGGCTTCGCCCGCTTTCCTTGACCTTCTGCCCCAACAAACCCCTTCGTTTTGGGAGCAAAATTTTTCGCCACCTTTGTCTATGGGCGTTTTAGCCTATGGGAGTTTGCTTTTTGTCAGCGGTTCGGAAAGGTTGAGGTTGCATTGCTGGCACCTTCTCCGTCAAGCCTTTGAAGTGGATTTGAGGGATTGGGCAGGGACAGATGCTAATGCTTTGAAACTTTGGGTTGACAAAAGTTGGCTGTGGCTTTGGGACAATGACAACCGTTGGCTCAGCCTCATAGACATCAACCACCTTCAACCCAAACCGATGACGGAACAACCGCTGCCCATCCCCGAAGGAGCGAGGATTGTAGGCGCAGCATTTGGCATGCTTTGGTGGGAGCGAGAAAATCGGTTGGAAGCATTGGATGCACAAGGATGGGGGAAAGAATTGAAACCCAACCTGAGCATTCCCTTGACTGCTCCTCTTATTCGCTTCCCTGTTGACCGCTTTTCGGAAACTGCCTTTGTGGTCATGGAAGACGCTGTGTTCTTTGCGGACCAACAAGGAAACATTTGGCGGTGGGAACGGGAGAGTCAGAAAGCGGAGATGCTGAGAAGCGATGTGCGACTGAACCTTCTCCCTGTCACCTTAAGTTGGCGAGGGCGAAGAGAAATTGTCTGGGTCGCCGATAGTCGTTTACTCTGTTTGAGTGCCGAAGGATGGCGGGAAGTCCCGTTGACAGTGCGCCCATCGGGAAACCATCCTGTTGCGATGGGAGAAGGGATATGGTTGCCGATAGAAAAGGGGCAAAGATGGGCGTTTTGCGACGATAAGGGGATTGTGATGGCTGAGTGTCGCCTCCCGCTTCAAACGGAAACCCTTTACGCTTTTGCCGCCGAAACCCTTTGGTTGCTGCAACGGGATAGCGATGTAGTTCGGCTGTTTCGGTGCGACCGAGAGGGTAAGGTTCAGCCGTTGGACACTTGGGACTCAAAGGAGCAGCCTTTCGTTTTCGGTTATCAGCGTAATTCATCCGCCTTTCTGTTAGCCCTCGTGAGAAGGAGTGGGAAGGCATGGGCAAAACTTTGCATCTCGCCGTCAGTGGGTTAATGATGCTTCTTTGCGTCCAAAGTCTTGTGGCTCAAGTGAAGGTGCTGGAGCCGACACCTAACAAGGAAGTCGCCTTAAATCAGGCTTTGACAATAGAAGCCACTATTTCGCCCTTGCCTGCTAAGAAACGGCTTTTCATGACGGCAGTGATTTCCGTAATGGGAGAGGTGTTGGATCGCGTCCCACTTTACGACGATGGCGACCCAGACCACGCTGACCGAAAAGCGGGAGATGGCATCTACGCCAACACCTATATCCCTCGTCGCGAAGGTGAACTGACCCTTCGGGTGAAGGCAAATTGGAACGGTAAAGAAGTTTGGTCAGAACCTGTGCCTTTCGTCGTTCGGTCTGTCCCGAGACCTTTGCCAGAAAGTGTAAAGCCTACTCCCACGCCTTCTCCCCCATCGCCTCCAAAATCGCCGACAAAACCTATCGGAGGTCTCTTAGCCCTCCTCGGCACTGTTAGCCTTTTGGTCAGCCTCTTTTCCCTTCGCCGAACGGTGCAACCTCAAAGTGGATTGAGCGTTGAGTTGCGATTTTTCGGGAAAAGGGAAGCGTTGCTGACAGGACCAAGAGGGCAAGGGGACTTCACTTTACCCCAACAGCAATTCGCTGACCTGAAACTCGCCCGCTTGCGATGGGAAGGATTTTCGGGTTTGATTGTTGCCCCTTTGCAGGCTAAACAAGTTTGGGTTGAGGAGACGAAAAGTCAACGGCTGAAAGAAGGTCTCAATCACATCAAGGTCAGCCACACCCTTCAAGGTGTCCCTATCAGCGGTGAACTTATTGTCAAGGTCAACCGTTTCGCCGAGGAAAATCGCTTCCCCGTCTTTGGCTTGGTCATCGGCGGTCTGTTGCTTTTCATCGGCTTCATCTTGCTCCTCTTTTGATTGCCCAAATTGCTTGCTGCTATAATTGACGACGAAGCAACAAAACAGCGTCAAGGGGGAAGGTTCATGCGAGGTAGCGGAATCGTGACGGTCATTGTTCTGGCGAATGCTTGGGTGATGGCTCAGCAGCCGACACCTCAGATGGTAACCGTTCGTGAAATTTACCAGCGAGCAAGCGAGTTGCTCAATCAGCCTGTCTTGTTCTTGGGTTTGCAGCAAGCCTTTTACGAGCGAGCAGCAGATTACTTCACCGAGCGAGGAATTTCAACGGCGGAACTTCCCACTTCTTTGCGGACAGGCGATTTTCTGGGTTTAGTGGTGCGTGATTTCTCTGGGCGTGAGGGGGAAGACACCATTTTTGTCGCCGGTGACCGCAAGTCTGTTCAGCCACCAGAACTCGCTCACAACCCACCTCCTTTGACCCTTTGGTTGGTGGGCGGGCATGTGCGAAAAGTTCGGGATGTGCTTTTCGTTGAAGTGAACAACTTGGCTTTCCAGCCCAAGTGGCAAGGTTATCGCCTTTTAAAATGGCAACATTGGCTGGAACTTTTGGGTGTCTTGGTGGCTTTGATTTTGCTGCATGCCATTTTGTTCTACGCCTTCTTCAACCTAACGGAACGCCCTTCAGGGAGTGTGAGGGCTGCTTACCTGCTTTGCCTTTGGGCATTGGTTGCCTATCTTGTCTTCCGGGAACCTTTCCGCTCCTTTTTCTCTTTTGGCAGCATCGCTTTCTTCGTTCTGATGGGCATAGCAGGAGTGTTGAGTTTGCTCCTGCTCCTTTCCTTGCTCTTGCGAGGGACTTAGAAAGGTGCGTTTGAAAGGAGAGTGGGAAAGATGCGTCGCGCCCTCGTCATCGGCTTAGGTGGCTGTGGTTGTCGGGTCGTTCGGTGGCTCAAAGAACGGGTGGAGTGGCGCTATGGTGGACTGGAAAAAACGCCTTTCCTGCAACTTCTGGGGATAGATACCGCCAAGGACGCAGGCTTGGAAGGGGAGGACCTGTTCGTTCACATGACTGTCCATCGGGAAGATTTTCGTCGCCTCATAGACGAGGTGCGATCAGGGAGGGAACGACCAGACATAGAACCTCATCGTTGGCTGGACATCCAAGTTGTTGGGGACAAAACCGAAATCAGTGAAGGTGCAGGCGGAATCCGCATGGTCGGGCGATTAGCCTTCCTCTTCCCGACCAATTTCAATGCCGTCGTTGCTCGCTTGCGAGCGAAATTGGAAAAGTTGCGCACGATGACCGATGAGGAAGCCAGCAAAGCTTTTGGCGAAACTTTGCAACTCAGCGAAGGCTTGGACATTTATGTTGTGGCGACCCTTTGTTCGGGAACAGGGAGTTCGGTCTTTCTGGACATGGGGTATTTGCTTCGGCGGCTGACCGCTTATTTTCCCCTCCCGACCCGCACCACCGCCATCATCACTTTGCCTCCCTTGACCACAACGGACATCATCAAGTTACGCAACACTTACGGGGCATTATGCGAGTTGGATTACTTCAGCCGAGATGGTGTCACTTATCGTGCCAAGTTCCCCGATGAACCGAGGTTGTTAGAACGGAGTGACCGCCCTTACGATTTTGTCTATCTCGTCTCTCCTGACCGTTTGAACCGTCCTTCCTTACCTGACCACTTCGCTTTGGAAGCGGCTATTGCTGAGTATTTGTTTGCTGATGTGTTTTTGGACGAGACGAAAATTCGGGATGGTCGTCGGGACGATATGGTGGCTTATGCTTTCAACCGAAGGATGCCCGATGGGGCGCCCCTGCGCTTTTTGACTTTTGGCTTGTCCGTCCTTCAATTTCCTGCTCAACAAATTCAAGACACTTGCGCTTATCTCCTCACTCGTCGCACCCTTGACGATTACTTGACCGACCGAGAACCTTCAGTGACAGACATAGAGGGTTTGATGCAACAAGTCGGGTTGAGCGGAGAAGGGACGGTGCGGCGGGAGTTATTGTCACCTGAAGGCGACCCCAGAGGCGAAAACTACAACATCCAGATTGCTGCCCGAAACCGTTTGGATTGGTTAATGCGCAACTATCAAACAGTGACCGACTTGGACACCGTGAAGCAACAATTGCTTTGCGGTTTCGGAGAGGGCGCTCCCTTGACGGGTGACGAAATTCCCTTCGGTCGGTTTAGGCAAGTTATAGAAGGCAACCGAGAACGCCTCAAGCGAGATTTGCCTCAACGCATATTGGACTTCCTGAAGGAACGATTCCTAACCCAACTTTCTGTTGGCATCCAACCTGCACTGAAAGCCATCCAAAAAGTTCGGGAAGCAGTGGCTGAACGCCTCAATGCCTTGCAACAATCTGACCCAAATGAGTTTGTCCAATACGCCGAGAACCGTTGCAGCGAATTTGCTCAACGATTGGATGCTGCAGAACGAGATTGGCTGCTGGCTTTGCCCATACCTTATCGGGGCTTGGTGAGGCGTCGCCTTTTGGCTCGTTGGCGGACAGTGATGGAAGAATGGGTTCAAACTAAGTTGGACGCCTACGCCATCAAAGAGGAAATTGCTGTCTTGGAAAGCCTTCAAAATGACCTCAGCCTTATAGAGCAGCGTTTGCGCCATTGGCGAGATTACGCTAATGCTTTCCGTCAGGCTGCTCAAGACGGTTACAACTGGACACTCCGACCTCCCCGTGTTCCCGGCATCATCCTCTTTGATGAGGACATCGTTCAACGGGAATATAAGTTGGTCTTGCCTAATGAACAAGCGGAACGAACTGCTATGGCGGAAGTGTTGCAGGCAGGTTTGGGAGATGTTTGGGGTGCGCTTACTCGCCCCCTCACGGAGCGACATGAAAACTGGCTGGACAACGATTTGGAGATAGGGCGAAGGGTGAGAACTTTGACTGACCCTCAAACACGCGACATGCCTTTCCTGCGCCTTCAACGGGATCGGATTTGGAAGAGGTTGAAGGATGAAGCCGACAAGAAATTTGAGGCGAAATTGAGGGAACGGAGCGATGTGGTTGAGCGATTCATGGAACGGGCGACCGTCCCACCAGCGCAACTGAAAAATTTGTTAGGTGAGGCAGCGGTTTTTCTCCCCATCAACTTGAGCGACCCCAACTTCCAACAGGACTACAACCCAGACCGACAAGAGAAGCGATGGGTCTTTTGGCTTTGGGGCAGTGAGACACCGACAACTCGTAGAGGTCAAGAGTTTTGGGAAGCCCTTCAAAAGGCTTTGAGGGAAACGCAAGAGCAGGAGGAATTGGCGAAACTTTCCGACAAAACCGCAATCTTCGTCTTGACCGAATTGGGTGGTTTCCCTGTCCGACTCATTCAGGGTGTGGAAGAGTTCGTGGAACGAATTCGCCCCGAAGATAGGGTGCAGATGTGGAGCCGAAAGGATTTGCCCCGATGGCTCAGGCTGAAGCCTACTGATCCTCGTTGCGAGGAATTGCTCGTTACCGCTTACGCTTGGCAACTGATGAGGTTGCAGGTAAGGGAGGGCAATAGGTGGCATGAATGCGGAGAGGACCGTTTGCCCGTTGTTTTCCCTGAAGCTGCTCGGATGTTGGAAGAAAACATCGACATCCGCCGCCGCCTTGACCGCCGCATCCAACAGCACCTACAAGAGCACCAAACTAACCCAGCGAAACTGGAAGAACTGTATCACCAACTGATCGGGCTGAACGAAACACAACTCAACATGCTGGGTGTAGAGGAGTTGACAGAAGAACAAGCGAGGGCAATCGCCCTGCGATTCATTCAGCGTCAAGATGTCCTCAAACGACTCCACGAGCAAATGGGAGAACTTGCACCTTATCGCCACTTTGCCACTGACGAAGAAGCCCAGAAAGACGGCTTTCCTCAAGCAGGCTACTACTGTGCCAATTGCCACTACTTTTTCGGTCCCGACATCCATCAAGTTCCCAAGTTCTGCCCACGCTGTCAGGCTGTTTGAAACGCAGCCACAATTTGAACATCAGCATTGGCTTCACTTTTCTTCGCCGGCGCAAAATAAGTCCGTAGTTGATGGCGCAAAAATTAAGCGCTAACTTAGAACGGAAAATGGGGCAGGGAAAATAGGGAGGCAGTTCCTGACGAGCCGAAACGGTAGCGAATGGCGACCGGCGATTAGAGACCGGTTAAGTGACAGCGAGTGACGAGAGGCAGGTAGTGAATGGTTTTCTTGAAATTGGTGCTTCTACACCGCCGAAAAAAGATTTTCAGCCCTTATTCACTGTCTCGCACTCAGCACTCTGCACCATTCTGTGCGCCTTAACATACCCGCACCTTTACGCACTTGACGCCTACAAGCATATGGGCTAAAGCCAGTAGCATGGGCAGTTTTACTCCCAGCCCTTGCGTTTTTCCGCTACACTGCCAACCTTATATGCAGCCAACTTGAAAGGAGGCGTAAAGGCATGCCAACGAAAGAGCAAGTCCTTGAAGTTCTCAAAAACTGCTACGACCCGGAAATCGGCATCAACATCGTTGACTTGGGGCTCATCTATGGCGTTGACATAGACGAGGAAGCGGGACGGGTCAAGGTGACTTTCACCTTGACAACGCCCTTTTGCCCCTTAGGTCCTGAGTTGGTTGACCAAATCCGTGAACTTGTCGGTTCCCTTGAAGGCGTCAAGGAAGTTGAAACCGAACTGACCTTTGATCCGCCTTGGTCGCCAGATAAGGCAACCGAGGAAGGCAAAGCATTGCTTCGCATAATGGGTGTACCAATCTGAATGGGTGACAGCAAATGGAAGCGGAATTAGTGAGGGAAACGATGGCTTTGGTGAGAGCATTATTGCTGATAGGGGTCGGTCATCCTTTGTTGTATCGGATGCTAATTGGGCGGATGTATTACGCAGCCCATCATCTTGGGCGACGCTTGCTGATAGAAATTGGGGTGTTACCCGATGAATGGCGACAAAATGTTCACCGACGAGTGTTAGAGGAATTGGAACGACATTATGTGTCAACGGGGAGGATGAGTCGAGAGGCGTTAGATGCACTTAGCGAATTGCGAACTTTGAGGATCGCTGTTGATTACGAATTATCGTGGCGACCCAGGCTTAGCCATGTTCACCGTGCCCTTGAATTGTTAGAACTGTTCGCTAACGAAGGCTTCAGGATTTTGGGGGTGAGTTGACATGATAAAGCAAAGTGATGAGTTAAAAGCGGTCGTCTTGCAAGTTATCAGAGAGGAGTTGGGGGATTTTCTGGACAGTGTGAAAGTTCGACCGCCATATGAGGACGAGGACCTTTTCGTCTTCGTTCAACTCAAAACCGAACCTCCTGACCTTGATGAAAGAAGAAAAAGGCTGCACCGCCGTCTGCGGGAGATGGGACATGATGTCGGTCTCCTTGTGGATTATCCTGACAAAGGTTAACCGCCGTTTTTAAGGAGGACTGAGGGATGCTGGAAGGGAAGCGAGGGATTGTTTTTGGTGTCGCCAACGAATACAGCATCGCTTGGGCTATCGCTAAGGCTGCCAACGAGCACGGCGCTCAACTCGCCATCACCTACCAAAACGAGCGATTTGAAGAGACTGTCAGAAAACTGGCAGCAAACCTGAATGACCCATTGGTGCTGCAATGCGATGTCTCGGAGGACGAGCAGATTGTCCGAGTTTATGAGGAGATTTCTCGCCAGTGGGGTAAACTTGACTTCGTTGTCCACAGCATCGCCTACGCTCCACGAGCAGCACTTGAAGGCAAGTTCTTGGACACGACCCGCGAAGATTTTTTGCTGGCACACGACATCAGCGTTTACTCTTTCATCGCCGTCACCCGCCAAGCCGTCCCCCTTATGTCCGATGGTGGCAGTGTCCTCACATTGACCTACCTCGGCAGTGAGCGGGCAGTTCCAGGCTACAATGTCATGGGTGTCTGCAAGGCTGCGTTGGAAGCCTGCGTCCGTTACCTTGCAGCGGAACTTGGCGAACGAAACATCCGAGTTAACGCTCTTTCGCCCGGTCCCATCAAAACTCTGGCAGCGAGGGGAATTCCCGGCTTCACCAAAATGCTGGACATCGTGAAAGAACGAGCCCCGATGAGACGAAGCACTCTTCAAGATGAAGTGGGCAAGATGGCAGTGGTCTTGTTGAGCGATTACGCTTCAGCGATCACTGGCGAAGTCATCTATGTTGACTGCGGCTATCACATCATGGGCTTATAGTTCCCTCAACCCCGCAACTTGACCTTTAAGGTTTGGACTTCGCCCTTCCGCAAATCAATGACTCTGACAGCATGGTTGTTGGTGTCGGCGACGAACAGGTCTGCCGCCGGCGTAACTCAATCCGCTCGGTTCGTCAAATTGGGCTTTCAATAGGTTGCCGTCTTTGTGACCGGGCTTTCCCGTGCCCGCAAAGATTTGGCATACTCTTGTCTTCGGAAACAGCCGCTTGATTTTGTGGTTGTAGGTGTCGGCGACATAGACGACACCTTCATGGTAGCAAACTGCCAACGGATGCTGCAACCGCACGGCGTTGCCGATGCCGTCACGATCGCCGAAGTCAAACAAGCCAACGCCGACCAAAGTTCGGACGAAACCCGTCTTCAAATCGGCGACCCGAACGGCGCTCGTCTCGCTGTCGGCGAAGTAAAGCCCCTCCTCGCCGATGCTCAACCCGCTGGGTTGTGCCAGCCACGCTTCGTTGGGAGCACCATCACGGATGCCTTCATAACCCGTTCCCGCAAAAGGTGCCAAGATACCTCGCTTCAAATCCAGCACCCAAAGTTGGTGGCTGCCTGCCATCGCAATGTAAAGGTTGCCCTCATAGACCGCCACATCCCAAGGCGACCTCAGGTTCACTTCCCTCGCTTTTCCGCCTTGCGAAAAACCGCGCCCTAACTTCCCTGTCCCTGCGATTGTCGTCACCGTCTTTTTTGTCAAGTCCACCTTGCGGATGCAATGGTTGCCTGTGTCGGCGACGAACAGTTGGTCACCTTGTAGCGCCAAACCGTGTGGGCTGTTAAATTGTGCCGTCTTGAAATCGCCATCCCGCAACCCTTCCTGCCCGCTGCCGATGACCATGAGAACCCGACCCTCAAAATCAGTGACGACGATGCGATGATGACCCGTGTCGGCGATGAAGAGTTGAGCGTTTCGTTCATCCGCCAACACTTTGCCGGGGAAACGCAAGGGGCGTCGGGTTGCGGTTCGCGTTGAAAGCGTAAGGGCGTTCGGTCCAGCAACTTTTGGGCGTCCGCTTCAGCGATAAGCCGACGAAGCACAGTCGCTAACTGCTCCGCCGTGATTTCGCCCTCGTGGACGCCGACGATGCGATCCGTAGGGTCAATCAGCACCAGCGTCGGCCAAGCCCGCACGCCGTAAAGTTGCCAGATGCCGAAGTCCTTGTCGTTGATGACGGGATGTTCTACGCCGTAGCGTAAAATTGCCTTCCGCAAGTTTTCGTCGTTGCGCTCGTTGGGGAACTTTGCTGAGTGGACGCCGATGACGACCAATTCGTTGTGAAACATTCGTTCCACCTGCCGCAACTGCGGCAGCGTGTGCAAGCAGTTGATTCAGCAGTAAGTCCAAAAGTCCAGCAAAACGAACTTGCCCCGCAGCGCCTTCAAACTCAATGGTCGGTCGGTGTTGAGCCATTGGACGCCGGGCGGAAAATCGGGGGCGTGAAGGATGCCCATCCCTTGCACGGTCGGTTGCCTCCTTTGAGCCGTTGTTCGCTGCAGCATCATGCCGACGCTGATGAGTAGCATCCGTGATGATGGCAATTGCCGTCAAGATGCGCCACATCGTTACCGCCTCCTTGCCGATGCTTACGGCAAACCCAGTTTGGCACGGATGACAGTTCGCACCTGCTCGGCAGTTCGGAGAGCATCGGCAACTTGTTGGGGTGTCAGGGGTGTGCCAGGGTAGCGGGGCAAAACTCCGTGCCTTGACAATTCGTCCAATGCTGCTCTGAGATGGTCAAGTTCAGGCAGCAAGCCGCCGCTCAAGTTCAGCAATTCCACCAAGTTGTGCGTGCGGGGGAATGGGATGTTGTGCTCCTCCAAAAACGCCTTCAGGTACTTTTCGGCGCATTGCTGGGCAAGGAAGCAAACGACATGGGGCACGGGCGACGGGGCTTGACTTTGCCATTGGGCTGCCATCCAATCGCCTTCAGCAAGTGTCACCCACTCTTGGGTTTCTGGTTTCATGCCCGTTCCCTCCCAAGGTTTTTGCCGCCGGAGCAACTCCGAGAGGGGCGTCAACCCTTCCGCCTCATACAACACGATGCCCTCCCTTGCGATTGTCGTCACGAAATTTCCTGCTCGCAACAAAGAAGCCTCAAAATCTTCAGGCGAAAAAACATGAACTTGAACGGGAACGCTCAAACTCTTGCCTTGCCACAAAACCTTCGGCGCAAGGCTTTCAACCTCCCGCTCAATCTCTCGGGCAATTTGATGTGGCGGCTTACCACAAGTTTCCATCACAACGCAAAGGTCAATGTCGCTCCCTTCGTGGGCTTGACCTTTCGCCTGTGAGCCAAACAAAATCACCCTCTGAGGACGAAAACGCTCAACTATCCGCTCCGCTATCTTGACAATCGCATCAAAGCCTACTTGGACGGTTTTCGCCATGCTGATTCCCCGTCAAGGGATTTTAGCGCTACAGGTTTCAGGCTACACTTTTGGTCTGATGTCACGCCGATAGTGGGCGCCGTCAAAGTGGATTTTGCTGACGGCTTTGTAAACCCTTTCAACGGCTTCGGCAAAATCACGACCGATTGCTGTCACGCCCAAAACTCGTCCTCCAGAAGTGACCAACTGCCCATCTTTCATCGCTGTCCCCGCGTGGAAAACGATTACACCTTCCTCTCCTTCTGCTTCCTCAATCCCTGTGATGACTTTGCCTTTCTCGTAAGCGCCGGGATAGCCAGCCGATGCCATCACAACGCAGATGCAAGCCCCGTCTTTCCATCGGACATCAACTTCGTGCAACCGTTCGTCAATAACAGCCTCGCAAATGTCCACCAAATCGGCATCCAGCAATGGCAGCACCGCTTGGGTTTCGGGGTCACCGAAACGACAGTTGAACTCCAACACTTTCGGACCTTCTTTTGTCAGCATCAAGCCACCGTAGAGCACACCCTTGTAAGGACGCCCTTCCGCTGCTAACGCTGCGATGGTCGGCTTCATGATAGTTTCCACGATTTCGTCGTAAAGCGACGCATCAATGTCGGGGACGGGGCAATAAGCGCCCATGCCACCTGTGTTCGGACCTTGGTCATTGTCAAGCAACCGCTTGTGGTCGCGGGAGGGCAGCATGGGCTTGACGGTGCGCCCGTCGGTGAAAACCATGACTGAAGCCTCGCGCCCCGTCAGAAACTCTTCCACGACGATGCGTTTTCCCGCGTCGCCGAATTCCCGCTCCACCATGATGCGGTCAACGGCGCGCAGGGCTTCGTCCAGCGTTGCACAAACGATGCTTCCTTTGCCCGCCGCCAACCCATCGGCTTTCACGACGATGGGAGCGCCTTGACGGCGGATGTAACTTTTCGCCTCGTTGGGGTCGTCAAAGGCGGCGAACTTTGGCGAAGGGATGCGCCACTTAGCCAAAAGTTGGCGGCAGAAAACCTTGCTGCCCTCAATTTCTGCGGCGGATTTTGTCGGACCAAAAATCCGAAGCCCACGCCGTTGAAATTCGTCAACAATGCCCGCGCACAAAGGCGCTTCAGGACCGACCACCGTTAAGTCAATCCCTTCCCGTTGAGCGAAATCAGCCAATGCAACGATGTCCTCTGCACCGATCGGCACACATTGAGCCAGTTTCGCAATACCTGCGTTCCCGGGTGCGCAAAAGATTTGGCTAACTTTCGGGCTTTGAGCGATTTTCCACACAAGGGCATGCTCACGCCCTCCGCCACCGACTACCAACACCTTCATCACGCCGACACCTCCAATGGGTATTTGGACCTGCAATTTCTTCTGCCTCAGCGCTCTGCAATGGATGCCAATCACTGTGCTCAGCGATTCAACTCTTCACCCTACCCAATGCTGCCAACACCTTGTCGGGCGTTATCGGCAAACTGGTGATGCGGACACCCGCGAGACTTTCGAGCAAATTCATTGGGATGGTTTTTACTCAACAGCGTTCGGCACAGTTACCAAAGCGATGTTTTCCAAAATGACCTGCCGAAAGACTTCTGGGTCGCCGAAGCGTTTTCGGGCATCAAGAATTTCAATCCCCGCAATGCGTCCGTCAGCAGCGTAGTCCACCGCTATCCCTTCTGCCACATGTTGAGTGGTCACCGTCGTCTCCAAAAAGCGGATGTAAAGAGCATCAACTTCGGCGTCGTAAGTTATGCGCATCACCCTCACCTCGTCAGTAGTAGTAGACATAGACCGTTATGACCACGATTTCGTCTCGCTCTTCCACAAAAATTGGACGGACTTGCTTCAGGGCATAGAATTTGCCGTTCCACTCCTTGCCGTAAGCAAACTCCTTTCGGCATTCCCACCGTCCTAACTCTGCAGGCTCCCAAACAGCAGACGAGATGGCTTCTATGACTTCCTGTTCCGTCGCACCGCGATAGCGCATCTGTTCTCGGGCGTGGTTAGAAAATCTGATGGGTTTCATGGCTTGTCCCTTAAACCATGAGGCTTCGTCAAATTTTAGTCCTTCCCAATGCTGCCAACACCTTGTCGGGCGTTATCGGCAAACTGGTGATGCGGACGCCTAAGGCGTTGGCGACGGCATTGGCGATAGCGGCAGCGGTCGGGATGATGGGCGGTTCACCGAGACCAATCACGCCCCTCTCAGGCATGTCTAAAAGCACGACATCAATTTCAGGTATTTCCAGCATCGCTGCCAGTTTGTAGTTTTCCATGTTGGGATTGAGCATTCGCCCGACCTGCCTGTCCATTACTCGTTCCTCAAGTAGGGCGAGACTAATGCCCATAACAACACCGCCGATGACCTGAGTTTCGGCGGTAAGATAGTTCACAACGCGACCGCAATCGTGGACTGCAACGATTTTCAGAACCTTGACCTTACCTGTTTCTGTGTCAACTTCGACCTCGGCGAATTGGGCACCGGCTACACCTGAACTGCTCAAGCCGGGACGCCATTGCCCCCTCTCGCTGATGGGCTCAGTCAACAACTTTGTCGCTTCCTCCCAAGTTAACCCTTTTTGCGGATTGTCTTTAACGAAGATGCGACCGTTGCGAGAAACAAGTTGATCCGGCGATACTCCAAGTTTGGGAGCAACGACCTCGAGCAAACGCCTAAGAGCCTTTTCAGCGGCATCGTAAACTGCAGGGAAGACGGTCGCTGTTGTCACACTGCCACCACTTGTCCCTGAGCGCCCTAATCGCGTATCTCCGACCTGAACCACAAATTTTTCGCTTCGCAAAAATTCCGGCGTTAAGCCTAACGCTTCTGCAGCAGCAATACCGACAACAGTCCGTGTGCCTGTCCCAATATCCTGGGTTCCCAGCAAAACCTCAACAGTGCCGTCCTGCCGTATACGAACTTCTGGTTGTGAACCGGGACCTCCTCCCCCGCCCCAAGCAGAAGCAGCGCAGCCCAAACCACGCCGCTTGACGCCTTTTTGAGAACCCCAAGGTTGCCACTTCTGCTTCCAACCGATGCGCTCAGCACCGATCCGCCATTGCTTCTGTCGGATTTCGTTGGGATCATTTTTGAGCCGAAGTTCAAGTGGGTCCATGTTGAGCGCCCGTGCCAATTCGTCTATCGCGCTTTCTATCGCAAACACCGACTGGGGCCACCCGGGCGCTCTAAAAGGAGCGCCGGGACCGGCGTTTACGAAGACATCCGTTTGCTCGTCGTAATAGTGCGGGAACGAGTAAACTGGACCTGGCAGTCCAAACCCTCCACCCACTCCTCCAGTCCCATAAGCACGCCTGACGAAAGCCACGAAAGTTCCGTCCTTCTTTGCACCAACACGGATTTGTTGGACAGAATCTGGGTTGTTACCAGTCGTCAAAAACACCTCTTTGCGGGACAAGGTAATCTTGACCGGCAGACCTCCAGCCATTCTGCTCAATCGGGCTGCAATGGGGGTATAGTGATGCATCCAAAGTTTGCTACCAAACCCACCACCCATGTATTCGCAAATTGCCCGAACCTTTTCAGGTGGCAAGTTGAGTTCTTTCGCGAGACTGTCTCGAACAGCAAAAAGGGCTTGGGTTGAATCAAACGCCAGAACTTGGTCCGGTGCTTCCCAGCCAACGACGCTTCCATGTGCCTCAAGTGGAGTATGAATGTGGACAGGAGTGCGCAAGGTGACCTCAACGACGACATCCGCCTCCTCAAGCCCCTCCTCTCCCCTACCCCTCCTTTGAACTCGCGGTGAGCCTCGTTGCCCTTTCTCGTGAGCTCGGTCAGTATTCACCTCAAAAGGCAAAGGTTCGTATTCAACCTCAATGAGCCGAAGTGCATCTTCGGCAATTTCCTCACTTTCAGCGGCAACGGCAGCGACAGCTTCTCCTGCGTAGCGCAATTCCGCTCCTTCCTTTGCGATGACCAACACCGCTCGCACACCGGGCAATTTTTCGGCTTTACTTGTGTCAATGCGTCGGACTCTCGCGTGTGGGAGCGGGCAACGCAGAATTTTGCCGAAAAGCATCTTCTCCCAGACAGGCTTGCCTGCGTAACGGTTCAAATCGGGCAAGTTTATGTCGGCAGTGTATTTGGCTTTGCCCGTCACCTTTGCGACAGCGTCCAACCTCGGAATTCGTTGCCCTGTAACGCCACCTTGCACTGCCATCGCCTTCAACCTCCTTTGCGTTGGTCAAGGTTTGTCAAAACAACTTTCGCACGCCCAACAACCTTTGAAGCGTCTTTAACTCGTTGGGCAGCGGCTTTTTGAACAGCCATTCAACTTTGACCCAGAAGCCTTCAACGACTTCCGACCTCAAAACTCCCCTCTTCATCACCTTCTCCTCGTAACCTTCCTTTCCCTTCCTCAAAACCCGAACTTGCCTCCTTTGCTGGTCAACAAACCAAATCTCCAAAACGCCTATGCTTTTGTAATCCGCCTCCTTCGCCAGCATGTCCGAAAGCCTGTCCCCCGGCGACCAAATCTCTACCACCAAATCGGGAGTCCCAAAAATGCCGTCCTCTTGAACGATGTGGGCATTTTCCTTGCGAACGAAAACGATGTCGGGAAGCCTGCCACGATGCTCCGTTATCTTGACCGCCGTCCGCGAACCTCGAACTATCCCAAGACCTTTGATTTCGGCGTAGTCAGTTAGCAGGACAAACAGCCACCGAAACAAGTCCTCATGGATGTCCTTCGCAGCCACCCTTTGCACCACCATCCCATCAACCAACTCAATATCATCGTCCTCCCCGAACAGCCTCACGAATTCTTCAAAGGTCAGCGGTCGTAAGGACGAAGGTAGCAGCAACCTTCGTTCCTCCCGCACTTCTGACAATGCCACTGAGCGAGCCATCGGAAGTCACCGCCTTTCAAGCGCCGCTGCGCATTCTTTTTGCGGCGTCCAAAACTGCAGCAAGTATTCGCGGGTAGACGCCGCACCTGCATATGTTTCCTGCCAGCGCCTTCTTGACATCTTCGGGAGATGGAGCTTTGTTTTGGTTGAGAAGACCCACTGCTGCCATGATGAAGCCGGGGGTGCAGAAGCCGCACTGCAAAGCATCGTGTTCAACAAAAGCCTCTTGAACGGGATGGAGTTTGCCATCTTTCGCCAAACCTTCAATGGTAACGATGTCGTGACCTTCGGCGTCAACAGCCAGCATCATGCAGGAATAAACTGGCTTCCCGTCCATTAGGACGGTGCAAGCGCCGCATTCGCCTCGGTCGCAAACCTTTTTCGTGCCCGTCAAGTTGAGGTGGTTGCGGAGCGCATCAAGCAAGGTGACGCGGGGCTCAAGTTGCAACTTATAGACTTTGCCGTTCACCCTCAGCGTCACGGTGACAGCTTGGGCTCGGGGGATTCTGACAACTTTCTCCGCGGATGCTTCAACTCTGTGACCCGTCAGCAACTCGGTTATGGCTGCACTCGTTCCTGCGACTTTCAAAAATTCGCGCCGCGAAACGCCCTTCCGTTCCTTCCCGTTTCCTGCCATTTTCAACCGCTCCTTTCCTTCGATGCAATTTCACGCTTTGATTATAGCACTTGCGTTCCTAAATGGGGCAAAGTTTTGCTGGGTGAGCGGAAATGGTCAGGGTTTGGCGTGACAGCACAGTGGTGCGAATTGAAACTGAAAAATACTTCGCGGCTGTTCAAACAGAAGGCTATGTCAGCGGCGTCATGGCTGGAAGTTTTGTTGACAAGGCAACAGGCAGCAAGGATTTAGGGTTCGGGCTCGTCATCGTTGACTTCCTTCTTGAGCCCGGCGCGGACGATGAATCCACGCCTGAGCACTTGCGTTACAGTTGGGGCGACAAAATTCACGGCAACATCCCCAAACGCTTCGTTGAGTTGCCACAAATCTGCACCCAAGCGAAAAAGTTGCCCTTTGAAATCTTTGAGGGCAAAAACTTCGTCGCCGTTAAGCAGTGGTTCAATTGGACAATCGCCCGTCCTCCCTACAAGCCGGGTTCGCGTTGGGAACAGTTGCTGGTCTTTCCCGACGGGGTTCGTTGGTTTCTCGCTTATGACAAGGTCACAAGTGTCAACACGGTTGATTGCTTGCTGCTTCGGATGGACATGCCGGGTCATATCCGCCATCAGGGTGGCGACAGTTTCAGGCAGGTCTACTTGAGTTATCACGGCTTCATCCCTGCCAGCGCTTTCACTGAAGATTTCGCTCCCGATGAGCGCTTCCTTTACCGCCGTGAAGATGGCAAAGTGCCGGAGAAGTTCATCCGAGCCTACCAGTTGCGGAACGGTGTCTGGCTTGCGGGGATGACTTTGCATCCACCAACGGTTTACGAGGCTTGGTGTCACCAGCGCGGTTATGTCTGCCTCATTCAGGAAATTGGCGGTTGGAAAGTGCAAGCGGGCGAAAGTTTCGGCGCTGTCCACTTGGTCGGTTACTTTGACGATGTTGACGAGATGGAACGAGTGTTTGACACTTTCAAAGGCGCAAGGGAATTGCAAGTTTCGGCGAACGAGTGGAAGTTGATGTGAGCAAGCGAAGAAGGAGGGATGAGAATGGGCAAGGTGCTCGTCCTTTACGACAGCGCCACAGGTAACACGAAGAAGATGGCTGAATTGGTGGCGAAGGGAGCAGCGAAGGTTCCAGGGATTGAAGTTAGGCTCAAGTCAATTGATGAAGCGACGCCCGAAGATGTTCTGTGGTGCGATGGTTTGGCTGTCGGCTCTCCAACCAACATGGGTGTGCTTTCATGGAAGATGAAGCGATTCTGGGACGAAACCATGTCCGACCTTTGGGGCAAACTTGACGGTAAAATTGCCTGCGCCTTCTCGTCCTCAGGCGGTTGGGGAGGCGGCGCTGAGTTGGCTTGCATGTCGCTCTTGACAGTTTTGATGAACTTCGGTTTCCTCGTCTTCGGGGTCACCGATTATGTCGGCAAGAAGTTCACGCTTCACTACGGCGCTGTGGTTGCCGGCGAGCCCAGAACTGACGCGGAAATCGCCGCTTGTGAAAGGCTGGGTGAACGGTTGGCTCAATGGGTAGCCGTCTTCTTTGATGGGCGAAAAGACTTGCACCCTGTGCTGACAAGACAGGAGGAAGACGAAGATGAAGACGACGAGTGACCCACCATCTGTCCAATTGGGCGTTGAAGTTTTTGCCCACAGACAAGACCTTAAGCCGTTGCGGTTCGGCATGCTGACTAACGCCTTGGCGACTAACAGCGAACTTGTCCCTTCGGTTGATGTGTTGATAACTTCGGGCTTCCAAATCGCCGCTCTCTTTGTCCCGGAACATGGCTTTTACGGCGCAGCAATTGCGGGCGAAAAGGTTGCCAGCGGCTACGATGAGAAACGCAAAGTCCCTGTCTTCAGCCTTTACGGTGAGACCTTAAAGCCGTTGCCGGAATGGCTTTCAGGGCTTGACGCTTTGCTGGTTGATCTGCCCGATGTGGGCTGCAGGTTTTACACCTATGCTTGGACGATGAGTTACCTGATTGAAGCGGCAGCGGAATCAAATTTGCCTGTTTTCGTTCTTGACCGTCCCAACCCTATCAACGGTGTGCATGTTGAAGGCAAGTGCCAAGTTGAGATTCTCGGTTCGCTTGTTGGGCGCTTTCCTATTCCAATCAGGCACGGAATGACTTTGGGCGAAGTGGCGCTCTGGCTTCAGCGAAATCACTTCCCGCAGGCACAAGTGGAAGTAATCGCTTGCAAAGGTTGGAAGCGAACTATGTGGTGGGACGAAACTGGTCTGCCTTGGGTTTCGCCTTCACCGGCGATGGCAACTCTTGACACGGCGACGGTTTACTGTGGCACATGCCTTGTGGAAGGCACGAACCTGTCGGAAGGGCGTGGAACTTCGCATCCCTTTGAGTGGATTGGAGCGCCTTACGCCGACGAAGATGAAGTCGCCAATTTGCTCAACAAATTGGGCTTGCCCGGCGTTAGGTTCAGACCAATCAGGTTCGTTCCTGCTACTTCAAAGCACGCCGGCAAAATTTGCCGCGGCGTTCAAGTCCATGTCCTTGACAGAAATGTCTTCTCGCCTGTCCGAACGGGGCTTTGCGTTGTTGCATCCTTCAAAAGCCTCTATCCGCAACAGTTCTCTTGGCGTGAAGCGACTTTTGACCGTTTGATGGGCACGAAAGCGGTCCGAGAAGCGATGGACGAGACCAACGACCCAGTTGCGGTTGCGCTGGAGTGGGACTTAGAGCCGGACGAAGAATTCATGAAGCAGCGGTCAGAGTGCTTGCTTTACGGGTGAGCGTTAAAAGTAATTCAGCCCAATCTTTCGCTGGTTGCCCAGCATAAAATTTTGCAATGGCGAACCATCGCATTTGAAGCGGCTCAAAAGGGGGAACAGAGTTGTGCACCCGATTTTGTTCAAACTTGGACCGTTCACGCTCCGAAGTTATGGCGTGATGGTTGCTTTGGGGGTTTTGGTGGCAATGTTTTGGACTCGATTGGAATTTCGCAGGCGAAATTTGCCCAACGATTTGCTTTACGATTTGGTCATCGCCTCACTTGCCTTGGGGGTTATCGGGGCAAGGCTCATGTATGTGGCATTGAACTGGCAATCCTACAGCACGAATTTGGTTGCAATCCCGATGATTTGGGCAGACGGTGGGCTCTCTTTTCACGGAGCAGTTGCTGGCGGAATTTTGGCTGGTTTGTGGCTGAGCCGACGCTACAAAATCTCGTTTTGGAGAATTGCCGACGCTGTCGCTCCGGGGTTAGCCCTCGGTCACGCCATCGGGCGAGTTGGTTGCTTTCTCAACGGCTGTTGTTATGGTCTCCCAACGACGATGCCTTGGGGCGTTCGGTTTCATAACCCAATCCTCGGCGTTGACACTTTGCCCAGCCACCCAACGCAAATTTACGAAGCGATTGGCTTGCTGATTTTGTTCGTCCTCCTCGCCCTTTACAGCCGAAATATTTCTCGCCCCTCGTCTTCCGCTTCTCGCTCCGTTTACGAAGGCTCAGTTTTCATCTGGTGGGCAATTCTTTACTCGGTGCTTCGGTTCGTCGTGGAGTATTGGCGGGCAGGCGTCACGGCTCAAGTTATCAATGGTCTCACTCAGGCTCAATGGCTTTCCCTCATCATCTTCACCGTCGCCCTTGCTTACCACCGTTGGCGGCTCGAGGAGAAATGAAAACCTCGCTCGTCGCTTCACTGCTTTTCAGCCCACTCCAAAGCCTCTTTCAGCGAAAGCGACAAGACTTTGGAGATGCCTTCCTCTTCCATCGTGACGCCGTAAAGGTTGTCTGCGGCTTGGACTGTTATCGGGTTGTGGGTGATGACGATGAACTGAGTGCGGTCAGAAAATTCCCGCAAGAGCGAAACGAACCTGTCGGTGTTGGCGTCGTCCAACGGTGCATCAACTTCGTCGAGAAGGACGAAGGGCGCTGGGTTGATTTTGAGAAGCGCAAACAGAAAGCAAAGCCCGACGACGGCTTTCTCGCCGCCCGAAAGGGAAAGCAGGTCCTGTTCAGCCTTGCCGGGCAGTTTGACCTTGACTTCAACGCCGCTCTCTGCCAGAGTTTGACCTTCGGTCAAAATCAGTCGCCCCTCACCGCCTTGCCAGAACCTTTGAACCATTTCGTTGAAGGTTTCGCTCACCCGCTCAAGCACTTCCTTGAACCTCTCCCTGAACTGTCGCTCAAGCGAATCCAAACCCGCAAGGAGTTCGTCCCGCGCTGCCTCCAAGTCGGCAATTTGGGTTTGCAGGAAGTTGATCCGCTCGTTGAGCCGTTCGTATTCGTCCAAAACGCTCAACCTGACTTCTCCCAAAGCAGCCATCTCCTGCTTGATTCGCTCCAACTCATCCAAAGCCGTTTGCTTTTGCTCAAGCCTCTGCGCTGCTGCGTGAGCCTCTTCAACGGAGACTTGGTGTTCCTCTTGCAACCTCCTTTCAATTTCGGTTCGCTCCGCTTCAGCCTGAGCCAACCTAACCTCGCACTTGTGGACTTCCTCGGTTTGGAGCGACCTTTGCGCTGCCAAACTTGAAAGTTTTCGCTCAATTTCCTCGCGCCGCTGCAGCAACCTTTTCCGCTCCTCGTGCCAGTTGCTCAAAGCGGTTTCCAACTGCTCCCTTCGCTTCCTGCACTCTTCAAGTTGCCGCTCAAGTTCGGGCAACCTTTGGGTCAGTTCAGAGAGTTCGCCCTCAATGTTTCGCTCTTCCTCGCTCAACTCACCCTCCTGCCTTTTCAGTTCGTCCAACGCTTCTGTCAACTCATTGACCCGCCGCTGCAAGTTTTCAAATTGCGTTTGCCATTGGGCAGCGACCAGGCGGAACTGCTGCCATTGTTGGCTCACTTCGTCCCGATGCCGAATAGCCTCGGAGAGTTTCGTTTGAGCCTCGTTCAAGTTTCGTTGGGCTGTTTCCCTTGCGATTTCAAGTTGCGAAATTCGCTCCTCAAGTGCTTTCAATTCCCGCTCCATCCCATCAATTTCCCGCTGCAACCTGACCGCCTCAGCATCAAGCCGCTCCAATTCCCTTTGCCTTCTTTCCCGTTCGGCTGCAATTCGCTTTGCCTCCTCGTTGAGCCGCTCGCTTGCGTGTCTTTGCTCCTCCCGCTTTCGCAGCGCTGCTGCCAGTTCGCTTTGCAAGGCTTCTACTTCTGTTTCCGCCGACTTCATTTGCTCTTCCAACTCACGAACCTTCGCCTCCAGAACTCGGACTCGGCTTGACAATTCTTCTCGCTCCCTTTGCCGAAGGAACAAGTTGCCTGCCCCGTGAGCAGTCGCACCGCCTGAGATTGTCCCAGTCGGAGCAATCACTTCGCCCGAACGAGTGACGAACCTAATGCCCTTTAGAGACGCAGCCAATCGCCGAGCCGTCGCAAGGTCTTCAACGATGAGTGTGTTTCTGAGCACATGTTTGACGGCGGAAGCAAACCGTTCATCGATGACCTGCACCAATTCACTCGCCCAACCTATCACGCCTTCGGATTCAACTGCCTTCAAATCGCCTTCGCCGTATCCCAACTCAGCCAGAAAGTCAAGGGCGATGAAAGTTGCCCGCCCCGAATTTGTTGCCTTAAGGAACTCAATGGCTTCTTGGACTTCAGCGAAAGTTGGAGCGACAAGGTAGTTAGCAGCCGCGCCCAAAGCGCTCTCGTAGGCAATTTCAAGCCCTTGCGGCACTCGGATGAGATGGGCGAGCAGGTGGAATTCACCTCTCAGCCTCCCGTCCCTCATCGCGGTCAAGATTGTCCTCGCTCCTTGTGGAATCCCAGCCATTGACAACTCCATCTCTTCCAGCGCTGCCAACCGAGCCCTCATCGCCGCCAACTGCTCGCGGGCTTGAAGGAGTTGGTTTCGCAATTCGCTGGAGCGTTGCTTTTGCTCGCCCAACCTTTGCTGCAGTTGCTTGATGAGCATGTCAAGTTCTTCCGTCGAAAGGGCTTGATGTTGGGAAACCAGTTCGTCCCACTGTCGTTGCAGTTGGGACAGCAGTTCGGTTACACTTGCCCTCTCCCGCTCCACCTCCGCTTGTCTGGCACGCAACGATTTCAGAAGCGGTTCGTAGGATGCAAGTTGTGATTTCGCTTCGGTTAACGAGCGTTCAGCCTCAAAGTGCTCTTCGCGCGCCTGTCTAACCGCTCGTTCAAGTTCCTCAACGGCTTGCTGTGCTTTGTTCAACGCCTCGTTCATTTGAGCCTCTTGCTCTTCGAAGAGCAACTTTTGGTGCTGCAGGGCGTCAAGTTGCTTTTGGGTTTCAGCCAATTCGGCGCTGAGCCGTTGCGACCTTTCGGCGATGTAAGTTTTTTGCTGCGAAATTTGGGAGCGTCGTTGGGTCAAATGCTTTTGCCGTTCGCGGCAAAGTGCGAGTTCGTTCTCCAACTCCTTCGCTTCCTCAAGGGCTTGAGCGGCTGAACCTTGAATTTCCTGCAAACTCTCTTCCATGCGTGCGATTGCCGCTTCAACCTCCGAGCGCTCGGAATGGACGGCTGCAATTTGCTCGTCCGTTTCAGCGACCGCCTGCTGCAAAGTTGTTAGTTCCCCTTTCAGCCTCTCAACCCTTCTCACCCTGACTTGATGCTCCCAGCCGAGCAAAGCGATGTTCAACTCTCGCTGTCGCTTCAAAAGTTGCTCATACTTTCGCGCTTTTTCAACTTCAGTGCCCAACGCTTCCCTTTGCTTCCAGAGTTCGGCGACCAAATCGCGAAGCCTTGTCAGGTTCTTTTCGGTTCGCTCCAGTTTCTCCAAAGCGTCTTCACGGCGGAGTTGAAACCTGTGGACGCCTGCCACTTGCTCAATGAACTCACGCCTTTCCTGCGGCGACAGAAAGACCAAGCGGTCAATTTCAGCCTGACCGATGAAAGCGTAACTGTCGGCGGAAAGCCCCAACTCAAGGAGCAAATCTTGGACATCGCGAAGCCTGCAAGGGACTCTGTTGATAGCGAACTGGCTTTCGCCCGTCCGCTTCAACCTTCGGGTGATGACGATTTCAGAGATGAGTTCGTAGGGGCGAACAATTTGGGAGTTGCCTCCCCCTTCGGCAGGCTCATCCAATTCAAGGGTCAGCGAAACTTCGGCGATGCTCGCCGGCTTGACCCTGCCGTTGCCCGCAAAGAGTAAATCGGCAGCCTTTGGCGACCTGAGCGCCTTCGTGCTCCGTTCACCTAAGACCCAAACGATGGCGTCAAAGATGTTTGACTTGCCTGACCCGTTCGGACCGACGATAGCGGTTATCCCGGGCGAGAAAATCAACTCCGTCCGATTGGCGAAACTTTTGAACCCGAAAAGGCTTAAACTTTTGAGCCTCATGGTGACACCTCAGCAGCAATCTTGTCCGCTCACTTTGCTCTCGTCTCGGAACTCATCAGCCTTTCCAGCGCATCCTGTATTTTCGCCAACTCTTGCCTTGCGCTCACTGGGTCTTGCTCAACCAAAGCAGGAAGTTGCCTAAGGGCTTGTTGAAGGCTCTGCGCTTGGGTGCGACCGCTGTCGGAAAGCAAAGGTTCAGCGTCCCTGAGCCACCTGCTTGCTTCGTCCAACCTGAAAGCGACTTGATAGCGCTTCGGTGGGTCTGCCTGAAGGTCAACACTCGCATAGCCGAGTTCAGCGGCTGCCCGTTCAAGGAAGACTTTCCGAGCTGAAAAAACGGCGCTCTCAAGTTGAGCGACCCTGTCTCTAAGTTCAGCGTTGATTCGGCGTTCCCGAACCAGTTGCGCTGCTAAGGCAAGGGCAACCACGACCGAAAGAGCAAACAAAACCCAACCAAGCAAAACGAAGGGGCGCGAGGGCGCTGTCGGTGGCGGACCGGAAATTTCCTGAGCACTTGCCTCAGCGCCTTCCTGTCCATAAGGCTCTTGCTGACCTCGCCCGTCTTTCTCTCGTTCCTCTTCCATCCGCTCATCCGCTCCTTTAGGCGTTCAGAGTTGCGAGTTATGCGTCAAGGTTTCTCCGAACGCGCAACCCGCAACCCTGAACTTGCGACTTTGCCGCCAATAATTTTTGCACGCTCACTCAACCTTGAACTTCACCGAACGGGTCTTGAAATCGGTTTCCTCGCCGTCAAGCCAAGCGAAAAAGACAGTGCACCGCTCACCGTCTTTGAGCACGAAGCAGTTTTGCAACTCGCCTTCAATGCCTTTCAAGGCAACGATGCCCGCCTTCGTGTGCAAGCGGATTTGCGGGTCATCAGGGTTAAGGGGCAAGTGCCTTGATTGCCAATCCCGCTCGCCAATTTCAGGGACTTCGTGCCATCCCTTGACAGTGTTGACAGCAACTTTCTCAACGCCAACGAAGGTCAAAGTCAGCGCCAAAAACGCTCTCACCTTCCGCATCAGTTTCACGGTCTCAACGCTCGCTCGGACAACGAAGCCGTCGCCGTCAATTTCGTAACTCAAGCGGTAATTCACTCGTGGGTTCAAGTTCCACCAATGTCCAGCCCAAGTCGTTGAGAGTGCACCTTCAAAGGCAACGCCGTTGGGCAGAATCTCAACTTTGTCAGGGAAACGGCAAGCGCTCGCTCGCCCGACAGTCCTCACCAATCGCCTCTCGCCTTCAGCCCTCCAAGCCCCTCCCTCATCGTGCTCAGGGAAAATGCCATAGTCGCTGTAAAGTTCGCTCCCGACTAAGACCGTTTGCTGTTTGTCGCCGTCAAGCAATTCCATCCTGATGGGCAAGCCTCCGAGCGAACGGGCAAGGGTCAAGCGAGACCTTACCGAACTTAGCGAAATGTGAGCGCTGGAGAAGGAAATGAAGGGCGAAAGAGGTGTGAAAGAGACAGCAGGTTTTGGAGCGTAAGCGAACCTGAAAGCGATGTCTCCTTGTTCGCTGGGCGGAATTCGGACGACAAGGGTTTCGTCAGGGTGAAGCCAAGCCTGAACAACTCCGCCTCGCCAATTCGTTAGCGTCCACCAACTGCCATCAGGCAGTTGAACACTAACGGGAGCACCAGAAAAGGCGGGCGGAATAAGTGAAGAGTTCCAAAGCAATTGCGGTCGCTCGTGGCGAATGACCGTTTCCTCCCCGATTTCGCCCTCAACCGTTGCGATGCGCCAACGCTTCGGCTTGGCGAATTTGAACTCCCAAGCGAAATCGTGTCGGGCGAGTTTGATGGGAAGTTTCAATTGCAGCGTTGCGCCGTAGTCCCAAGAGTTGCCTCGCTGCACCCAGCGCCAATGGATTTCAGCGATGGTCCTGACAACTGCACCCATCCGCCTTCTGACCGCCAATTTGCCGGTAGCCTCGTTTTCGCCTCGGTTGATTTCTGCCACCTCAAAAGGCAACCTTTCGCCGGGAGCGATTTTGAACTCCCCTTCGCTCCACTGACCTACCACAAAATTGCCGACCTTGAAAAACCCTTCGTCGGAAACGGTCACGGGTTGAGCGGTGGCTAACTTGAGCCTTTCGGGTTTTATGGCGAGTTTCCGTGCTCGGTTTGGCTCGGAAAGGAGTGCAAGTTCAAATGCGGGCAAGGTCAGCGCCACTGTGCCTTTTTGGACTTTGTGAACTTCTCCCGTCCACGCATCACCCACTTGAGACCAACTTTGCATTGGCGTTGGCAACCTGACTTTAACGGTCACTGGACTGCCTCTCAAATTCACCAACGCAACTGTGTGATAGTTGCCCCAAAATCTGTGGACAGCGAAAACTGCATCGTCGCTCACCGAAACAGACAAGTAATCGGATTCGCCTTCCCTGAGTTCCCTCAATGCGGAACGAAGTCTCATCAACCGAGCGATAAAATCCGCCACGCCCACATCTTGACCTTCGTAGATGAAGGGCACGCCCTCGACGAGAGCGCAAACGGCGAACATCGCTTTGGAGTAACCGAAACCCAACCGACTTTGGACATCAGGGTTGTCGTGGTTTGCGAGCCAACGGACAATCCGATTTGAACCGCCTTTCGGGAATGTGTATCGCTGATGCTGAAGCCAGCGCCGCAACTTAGGAACGAACTCCTCTGGTGGCATTGTCATCAACCGCATCGCTGCGAAGTAGAAGGGAAAGCCGTAGTCAAAATCACCGTGAACGACGAAGGGCGGACCTGACGCCTCAGGGTAAAACAGGGCTTCGCCACGAACCCTTTTGACAGCGTTTCTGGCTTCCCTGAGAACCTGCAAGCCTCCCCAAAGCCCAGATTGGCTTGGTCGGCGTCGTGGTTGAGTTTGTTTGACGACAGCCCAATTGGGCGGACCGCCGGGAGCGACATCAATGCGCCAACCGTCAATGCCAAACTCACGGGCAAAATGCTCAGCCACCCTCGCCATGTAAGCAATCCAGCCGGGATGGGCGTAGTCAAAAGCGTAGCAGCCCCACCAGTGAATTGGTCGCCCCTGCTCATCAGCGCAAATCCAGTTGTCCAAGCCTTCGTCAAACTTGCGCCTCTGTTCCTTACCGAGTTCGCTTTCGGGTCTCGGTCCATGCGGGATAAGGTCAAGCAAAACCCGCATGCCTAACTTGTGCGCCTCGGCGACCAAAACTTTCAACTCGTCAGCAGTGCCGACTTCAGGACGAATGGCAAAGTAGTCAAGGGGAGCGTAAACGCCAGGCGTGTAAGGTGGCAACCAAATTGTCTTAACGCCCAATCGCTTCAAATGCGGGAGCAAGCGGATGATGTTTCGGTAAGTGTGCTGAACTGCTGGTTCGTAAAAAGCGCCGTCAAATGCGTCCTTCGGCGTGTCCTGAAGCGGTTTCAAGCCCAGCAAATCCCATGCATCCCAAAGGCTTTCCAGCAACCTTCGTTCATCGCCTTCAACAACGGCGAAAAACTGTGTTCCCAACTCAGCGCTCCAACCCTTGCTCACTCGGTCTTGAACTCCAAGCCAATGGGAAAAGCGGGACAGGGGACACGGGGCATGGGACACGGGATTGGGATTGTCAATGGTTTCGGCGTTGACGGAGAAGTGTTCGGTTTCGCTGTAGAAGGCAGCAGCAACTCCGAGTTTTTGGGAAGGCGAATGCAGGGCGCACCAAGCACCTGTGCCCATGTCAATGTTGAAGCGCGGTCGCTGGCTGATTGGAACTCGCAGGAAGTCAAAGGAAGGGCTCAACACGACGGCATCTTCGCCCAACCCAACTACCGGGAGCAAAAACAAAATGCCGTCAAGTTTCGGGTTTCCGCTGCCTTCATACTCAAGCGCCACATCCTTCCTCAAAATTCCGCCCTTGCCCAGCCAATAGCGAGTTGTGACCGTAAAGTCCCCGATTCGGGCAACGATGTCAATTTGGTTCTTTCGTCGCTGCACTTTGAGCGGTTCAGTTCGCAACTCCGCTTCGTGCCACCACTTCCCGTCAACCCTCAAACTGATTGGCAATTTTGTCGGCTGCAAAGGAATGGAACGGTTGCCAACGGTCACCGCCACTATGTTGCCCAGCCCATCAAACCGAAAAGAAACTCGCCCGCTTTCTAACGCCAACTCTTGCGCTTGCGAAACAGTCACCAACGCCATCACCAAACCCATCAACCTGACCATGTCACAATCGCCTCCAATTTTGGCACTACAAATTCTAAAGCGTCGCCCCTCGCTCGTTTCAGAAAGGGAAAAGGAGCAAAACGGCAGCGAGTAGCGAATAGCGAGTGGCGAACGGGAAATGGCTTTGACCACCCACTCGAGGTAGGTGGCTACAAAGTTCAAAGCAGGCTAAAGCCCAAAACGACAGCGAGTGGCGAACAGCGAGTAGCGAATGATAAACGGCTTTTGACTTTTCAAGTTAACTTGCTTCAGCAGGCTTCATTTTCATAGCCACCGACTTCAGTCGGTGGGGCAAAAATGGGAGGGCGATGCTCCTGCCGAGCCAAAACTTATCGGCAAATCGGCAAGTCGGAAAAAGAACAGCAACGAATGGCGACTGGCGATTAGCGACCGGTAGAGTAGCGTTGGGTTTGCCCCAACAGCAGATTTCAACACCATCGCCTGCTTAACCTCTGCCCTTTGGCGGTCGTTAGGTTTACCTATCCGCTCCGCTTCAGTTGTTGCGCCACCAGTTCGGGGACTTTTCTGAGGGCGTCATGGAGTTTGGCTGGGTTGCGTCCGCCTGCTTGGGCGAAGTCGGGACGACCGCCACCGCCGCCGTCGGTTAACTTCGCCACTTCACGAACTAAGTTGCCCGCATGTCCGCCCTTTGCCACAATGTCTTTCGTCACCTTGCTGACCAAAAGGACTTTGCCGTCATCAACAGTGCCCAAAACGATGACACCAGACCTGAGCCTGACTTCAAGTTCGTCGGCGAGCCTGCGGAGGGCAGCGGGCGAAACGCCAGAAACAATCCCCGTCACCACTTTGACACCTGCAACTTCCTGAACTTGCTTCAGCAACTCGTCAACCTGCTGCAACGCCCTTTGCTCTTCAGCCTCTTGCAACTTCCGTTCCAACTCCCTGATGCGCTCGTGCAACTCGTTGATGGCAGCAACTACTCGGTCGGGCGAAGTTTCCAACGCTTCGGCTGCCTGTTGCAGCCATTGCCATCGCTCCTCATACCATCGCCTTGCCCTTTCGCCGGTGTAAGCGTCAATTCTGCGGATGTTTGCGCCCACACTTGTCTCAGAGATGATTTTCAGCAACCCGATTTCAGCGGTATTGCTCAAGTGCGTCCCGCCACAAAGTTCCGCTGAGACGCCATCAATGCGGATGACCCTCACGATTTCGCCATACTTTTCGCCGAACAGCGCCATTGCTCCCATCGCTTTGGCTTCCTGCAAAGTGGTCTCAAAAGCCTCAACGGGATATGCTGCCAAGATGTTGCGGTTGATTTCTTCCTCAATGGCTTGCAGTTCGTCGGGTGTCAAGGGCTTGGGATGGGTGAAGTCAAAGCGTAATCGGTCGGGCTCAACGACCGAACCTGCTTGAAAGACATGTTCGCCCAAGATTTTCCGAAGGGCTGCGTGGAGCAGGTGAGTTGCGGTGTGGGCTCGCCGGATGGCTTGCCGTCGTTCAGCGTCAACTTGAGCCCAAACGATAGCCCCTTCAGTCAAGAACCCTTTCTCCATGACGACTTTGTGGGCAATGACATCGCCGAACTTCTGCGTGTCCAAAACCCTCGCAACCGTTTTCGCTGCTTCCTCGTCCCCCGTCCCTCGTCCCTCGCCCCACATGATCATGCCAGTATCTCCGATTTGCCCTCCGCCTTCAGGATAGAAAGGTGTTTTGTCAAGGACAACCCAAACCTCGTCATCTTTCTGCTTGATGGCGATGACCGTTGCTTCACATGCCAAAACTCCGTCAGGTTCGGGCATCCGTCCGACGAAGGGGGTTGGTGGCAACCCTTCAAATTCGCCCGCTTCAAAGGGCGATGTGAACCGCATCCGCTCTCGAGCCCTTTGCCTCTGCAACTCAAGTTCCTCATTGAAGCCTTCTTCGTCAACGGTCAAGCCGTGTTCGGCGCAAATCTCTTTTGTCAACTCCAGCGGGAAGCCGTAGGTGTCATAGAGCGTGAAAGCATCGCGCCCTCTCAGGACCGTTTCGCCTCTCGCCCTCGTTTCGGCAATCATCTCCTCAAGCCGAGCCATGCCGATTTCAAGGGTTTGCTCGAACCGCTCTTCTTCGCGCCTGATAGCCTCACTAATGACGCTTTGCGATTTGACAAGTTCGTCATACGGGTCACCCATGAGTTGCACCACAGTTGGAACGAGTTGGTGGACGAACGGGTCTTCAATGCCGAAGTTTCGTCCCAGCCTCATGGCTCGTCGGATGAACCTTCTCATGACATAGCCGCGCCCTTCGTTGGATGGGACGACGCCCTCTGCAGCCATGAAGCAAACGGCTCGTGTGTGGTCGGCGATGATGCGGACTGCTATGTCCTTTTGAGGGTCACTGCCATACTCGTAGTTCGCTATCTCGCAAATGTGCTGGACAAGTGGGAAGAAGATGTCAGTTTCAAACACGGTGACTTTGCCTTGGACTGCAGCAGCCAGTCGCTCTAAACCCATCCCAGTGTCAATGCCCGGCTTAGGCAGGGGCAACAGAGTGCCGTCCTTTTGCTGGTCGTATTGCTGGAACACCAAGTTCCAAAGTTCGCCCCATCGGTCGCAATCGCAGCCGGGCTTGCAGTCGGGTCGCCCGCAACCGAACTCCTCACCTCGGTCGTAATGGATTTCGGTGTCTGGACCGCATGGACCTGTATCGCCGACAGGACCCCACCAGTTGTCCTTTTTGCCCAACCGAACGATGCGCTCGGCTGGCAATCCGATGTCTTTGTGCCAAATCTCAAAGGCTTCGTCGTCCTGCTCGTAGACGGAAACCCAGAGGCGCTCTTTGGGCAAGTTGATGACTTCCGTAAGAAACTCCCAAGCGAACCTGATGGCTTCGCGTTTGAAGTAGTCGCCGAAACTGAAGTTGCCCAACATCTCAAAGAAACTCAAGTGCCGCCAAGTGTAGCCAACCTTGTCAATGTCGTCGGCTCGGAAGCATTTCTGGCAAGTCGCGATGCGAGGCTGCGGCGGTTTAGCGATGCCGAGGAAGTATGGGATGAGTGGCTGCATCCCAGCGGAAGTGAACAGCGTGCTTTGGTCGCTGGGGATGAGCGAGAAACTGGGCAAAACGAGATGGTCTTGCCGCCAAAAGTAGTCCAGAAAGGCTTGACGCAACTCCTTCGTCGTCATGGGTCGATCCCTCCGTAGCAGTTTCCCTCCGGGTTGGTTTTTCGCCAGTTAGGGTTGCAAATAGGTCGCTTAACCTGCGAAAATTATAGGGCACACAAAGGCGTTAAGTTTGTCCTGCCAAGCGGGGTTGAAGGGAAAAGACGAAGCGAGCGAGTGTGGTTTCCCTTGTTAGCCTCTCGCTGTGGCTTCTTACGGCTTTGCCCTTTGCTCCTCCAGTTGCTCCCGTCCCCTTCGCAAAATTGTGGGCTCGGAAGTGAGCGGCAGCACAACCCTGAAGAGGCTTCCTTGCCCGACGGAACTGTTGACTTCAATGCGCCCACCGTGAGCCTCAACGACTTGCTGGACAAAAGAGAGCCCGAGCCCTGAACCTTCTCCTTTCGCCGTTGACGCTCGGTAAAAGCGATGGAAGATGAAAGGCAATTCCGATGCGGGAATACCGACACCCGTATCCTCAACTTCAAGAACCGCTTCCCCGTCGCGCTTGTAGACTCGAAGCCAGATTTTCCCTGCCTCACGGTTATACTTGACGGCGTTGCTCATCAAGTTGTCAATCACCCGCTCCATCAACCCTCTGTCGGCGTGAACCCAAACAGGCTGTTCGTCCAATTGGACGGACAAAGTTAAGCCCTTCCCAGCGCATTCGCCTTCGTATGCTTGAGCCACCTTTTGAGCACATTCCCTCAGGTCAAAACGGATTGGCTGTAGGGGCGGAAGCCCTTGCCCACCCGTGAGCAATTGGACAATCTGCTGCACCATTTCGTAAAGTCGGTCCGTTTGCTCGGCAATCACTTGAAATGCTCTTGTCGCCGGTTGCGGGAGTTCGCCTAAGTATCCTTTCAACCCTGACAGGGCAAACCCTCTGATGGCTGTGATTGGCGACTTTATGTCGTGCGCCAGAACAGAAAGCATCTCCCTTTGCTCTCGCTCCCTTTGCCTCGTCCTAGTTATGTCGCTGAGGACACACACGACGCCCATGAAATGCTTTTGCGGGTCGAAAACGGGAAGCAAGTTTGCCCTCAAGATAGTCCCGTTGGGCAAGTTCCACTCTCTGGTTATGGCAGGATACGGCGGCTGGGAGACCTCCCGCGCAGCCTGCATCAGCAAGTTAGCGATAGGTGTGTCGCTCTCTTCAAGCCTTTTGCCGGTCAACCTTTGAGTTGAAGAACCAAGCAGTTGAGCACCAGCCTCGTTCAAGTAGGAAACAGTTCCGTCGGGGAGCAAGACAATCACGCCGTCCGTCATGCTGGACAAAATCAGCCGAAACCTGCTCTGTTCCCACTGCAAAGCCCTCAATTGTTCCCATGCTTGCTCAACCTGCTGGCGGGCTTGAAGCAGTTCTTGCTGCAGTTGAGCCCTTGCCGTTTGGTAAAGGTGCAGGAAGGCATCAACCAAATCAGTAATTTCGGGTCTCGGTTGGTAACTGTAGATTGCGTTTTCGCCCTCACCTTCCCTGCGGAGCAAACCAGCCTGAACCAATGAGTCCGCTGCTGCCCGTATCTCATCCGCTGGTCGCCCAAGCCAAACGGAGAGCCCGTGAGCAGTGTCCATTGCCCGGTTAGTGACGAAGAACGCCAAAAGTTCCTGCTTGAGCGGCGTGTCAAGGACTTCGCGAAGAAAAGACCTCAAAGTGTCGGTCACAGACATAGCCACGCCCGCTCGCCTCTCTGTGACAAGCGTTGTTTGCGTTGTCCTTTACACCCTCACTTGGATCGGCTCTTTTCGCCTCCTACCCCTTTGCCGCTTTATCAACTCGTAGTCAAGACCAGCCGCTTCAACAGCAGCGCGCCAACTGCCGAAGTATCGTGGCGACTGAGCGATGGCGACCAAGTTCGGGTAAGAGCGCTGCATTGCGGTGATACTCAAATCCTTCCCTTCCATGTAGAGCCGCTTAATTTCGGCGATGATTTTTTCGGGCGTCCACTTTTGCCTTTGGACAACCTCGTCATAGTTGAGCCCGGCTGCCTCTATCGCCTTCCGCCAACTGCCGAAGCGGTGTCGGGCTTTTCGGAACAAGGTGAGGTGATAACGCCATGCCCCGCTCAACTCATCAATTCGCCCCTCACGATACAAGCGCCGAATTTCCTCGATGATGAACTGCTTGTCGCGTTCGACTTGGTTTTCTTTGAACTCCTTGATGTAGGAGTCGTAATCGATGCCGGCGGCGATGACCGCCTCACGCCAACTGCCGAAAAACTTTCGAGCCGCCATCAGCAAGGTTTGGCAAACCCTTGCGACAGCGGATGGTCTCAAATCTTCACCCGATTGGTGTAGCCGCTTGATTTCCTCGATGACCCGTTCCTTCGTCCACTTTTTCACCTGCATGACTTCATCGTAGTTGAACCCTGCCGCTTCAACAGCGGCGCGCCAACTGCCGAAGTATCTGCGCGAACACGCCGTTGCGACCAGTGAAGAGAAGACTTTCCGCACCGATGCCATGTTCAGCGGAATCCCTTGTTCGTGCAACTTTCGGATTTCCTCGATGATTCGCTCACGCGACCAACGATACCGCTTGCCCATCTCGCAAGATAACACCTCCGTGCATGGTGGCTTGTGGTGGAAAAAACCCGCAACAATTATAGTCCGCCAAATCGCTTTCATCTCTGGGCGAACAAGCGGCTGTGCCTCAGTTCCCTCAAAACCAACTGATAGTCAAGTTCGCCTGCCTCAATTTTATCTCCCTTTTCCTCCAAGTCACGGGTCAAGGCTTCGTCAGCGAACTCCGGGAAACGAAGGCGAAGCCACTGGTAAACTCTCCTTCCCAAATCGGTCGCAAACAGGAAGCCGTTCCGCTCAACGACATAGCCTCGCTCAAGCAGCGTTTGCACTATTTTCGCGTAAGTGGACGGTCGCCCCAACCCTCTCTGCCTCATCTCCTCAATCAGGCTGCCCTGAGTGAAAGGCA
>Ga0080004_1081708_pt1 | contig 96961 bp, 86 predicted proteins | sample WasSprMetagenome_FD_69207 | JGI IMG/M metagenome (GOLD analysis project Ga0080004, IMG submission 69207) | Sulfidic aquatic microbial communities from Washburn Spring, Yellowstone National Park, USA - WS (SPADES assembly) (version 2) | ecosystem: Environmental > Aquatic > Thermal springs > Hot...
CACCGATCCCCATCATCACCAGGATGATCGGGACGTGCCCGCTAGGGTCAGTGTAACGCAACGGGTTGTTGTAAACATACGCATACCGGTTGAGCCCCTGCGGGTTCCCCGGCTCGGGCACAATGGGATCCGGCTGCAGGAAGCGGCCCAGGGCCGGATCATAGAAGCGGGCGTTGTAATCATACAGGCCAAGGTTTGCTTCCCACCGCTGCCCGGTGAAGCGGCGGTCGGTGGGCCAAACCCCGGTCTCAAACCGAATCGTCCCATACGGGAGATACCGGGTCACGCCCGCCGGGCTGCCCCCCTGGGCCAGCACCGTGACGCTGCCCAGAGGGTCCCCCACCACGGCATAGACGGCACCCCCCTCCCGCACGGCCACCGCCTCGCCGCCCAGCCGGTAGACCTTCCGCACCACCCCGCTCCGGACCTCAAAGCCCTCGTCCACGACCACCGTGCGGACGCCTCCCACCTCCCGCACGGCTCGGTTCCCCTCCGCATCATACCGGAAGGCGGCCACCCGCTCGGCCCCCCGCCCTGCCTCCTTCAGGCGGTTCTCGGGATCATAGCCATACCGCCATTCCACCCCGCCCACGGTGCGGGTCACCACGTTCCCGTTCCCATCATACCCCAGCGTTGTCCCATCGCTCACCCCCACCAGCCGCCAAGAGCGGCTCCCATCGCCCCCACTCCAGGCCGCGTGCCAGGCCTCGCCCAGGCAGCGGATGCCAGACCCCCGCATCACCAGAGGCAGATACACCCGATAGGACCCCGGCGGGACGGCCGACGGCGTGGGATCCCCATAGTCGTAAGTCCACGAGGCTCCTCCCCCCGTCCGCCGCAACCACCGCCCCCCTTCATCCAGGGTCCAGGTCCCGCTCACCGGCCCGCTCATCCCGACCAGGCGGTCCAGCTCATCGTAGGCAAAGGCCCAAACCTCCGACCGCACCGTGTCCGTGATCCGCCAAACGTTGCCGGCCGGGTCGTAGGCGTAGCCCAGGTCCAGCCCCGGCCCCTGGATCCGGACCACCCGCAAGGTGCGGGGGTCGTAGGCGCGCCGGAGGAGGCTGCCCCCGAACAGGGTGAGGGTCGTGAGCTGGCCCGCCGCGTTGTAAGCCGCGTTCCCGGCATAGGCGCTCCATCCGGTGAGGGCGGTGGGCCAGCCGTGGGGGCCGTAAGTGAGCTGGAGGACCTCGCCGTCGGGGTCCACCCGCTGCATCAGGCGGTCCATTGCGTCGTAGGCGAAGGCCTGGAGGTAGGTCTGGCCGTCCACGGTCAGGGTGGCGGTGGTGACGCGGCCCCGGGCGTCGTAGGCCCAGGTCCGCTGGATGCCGTCGGCGGTCCAGGCCCGGGTCTTGCGCCCGAGGGAGGCCCCATACCCGGGCTCATCGTAAGCATAGCCCACGGCATACCCCGAAGGTCCCGGATCCGGCAGGGGAACGTACGACGCACCATCAACAACGTTCGGGGTGTAAGTTTTCCCTTTCAGCCGGTTGAGGGGGTCGTAGTAGAAGTTCACCGCCCAACCCCGCCCGTCCACCTGGGCGATGAGGTTGCCGGCCGCATCATAGCGGTAGAACCAGGTGCCCATCGCGGGGTCGTCCATCCGCACCTTGCGGCCCAGGGGGTCGTAGGCGATGCGGATCCGGTTGCCCAGGGGATCCCGGACATCGGTGAGGCGGTCCTGCGCATTGTAACGGTAGCGGGCCACCGCCAGGGGCTCGGCGGCAAGGGTCGGAGCGGAGAAAGTGCCCTGGAAGGCGTAGACCTCGGCCAGGCGGCCCAGGCCGTCGGCGCACCGCAGGGCCTGATGGCCGTTGGGATCCAGGGCCAGCACCCCGCCATCGGCGTAGGCGTAGCGGGTGACGCTCCCATCGGGGGCGGTGACCGTGAGGGGCCGTCCCAGGGCATCATAGGTCGTGCGAGTCTGGGGAGCATTGGCATCCGGATCCCGGTAAGGGGTGACCACCTTGCCGTCCGGGGTGGTGGCGTAGGTGTATTGAGGGACGAAATACGGCAGGCTCTCCTCGGCCGCCCGCCCCAGGGCGTCGTAGCGGGTGAAGGCCACGATCTCCTGGCCGCCGCCGCTGCAGGTCCAGCCCGGCCCCGGGGTCTGGCGCTCCACCCGCCGGCCCAGGCCGTCGTAGTACAACCGCTCCCAGGAGGCCAGCCCGCCCGAGCACCAGGCCAGGCCCGGCGTTCCCCGAATCAGGTGGGTGATGAGTAGAGGCCAGCGGTTCGTGAAGGGACGGTCCACCCCGTCGTAGTAAAGCCACTCCTCCGTGGGGAAGTCCCAGGTGTCCCCCGGCCGCACCACCGTCCGCAGCCGCCCGAAGGGGTCGTAGGTGTAGGCCGTGGCCGCGCCGTTGGGGTCCACGATGCGCTTCAAGGCCCCCACCGGCCCCCGTCCGGCGCCCGGGTCGCTCTCGTTCACCCCGTAGTGTTCATAGCGGGTGATGTGCCCCAGGGGGTTGCGTTCCCATACCCGATAGACCCCGCTCGGATCATAGCCGAACGTCGTGGTAAAGCCCCGGGCATCCGTAAGGACGGTGGGGTTGCCATAGACGTCGTAGGCGGCCTGCTCCGTCACCCAGCCCCAGCCTTCCTTCCCCCGATCCACCCGGGTCAGCAGCCCCTTCGCCGGCGGGGCGGTGAAGGACGACGCCCCATCGTAGAAGAAGCGGGTTTCGGTCTGCAGGGCCGCGCCCCCCACATCCTCGGAGATCCCCTCGTAGACCCGCTCCCAGGCGACTTTGTCCAGGATCCAGGCCGAGGTGTTGTAGGCATACCCCCGGTGCGTAGTGCGCTCGTCCCCGGCCACATCCAGGAAGCCGTGCTCGAAGACCGCCGTGACGTTCCCGTAGGGATCGTAGCGCCATTCGGTGCGCGCCGTGCGGCCATCGGTCGTGACGTCCTGGCGCTGGAGGAAGACGAAGTGCGCCCCGCCCAGGGTGGGGGAGAGGCCGTAGGTGGAGGCGATGGTCTGGAGGGTGGCACCGCCGGGATCCCGGATCTGGCTCTCCCGTGGGCGGCCCCGGACGGGCCAGGGGTCGTTGGTGGGCCCCTCGGGCAGGGCGAAGCGGGTCCACTCCACCCGCTGGGGATTCCCATTCAGGTCCTGAAAGGTCACAGTCACTTCCCTATAGCCCAGGAAGAGGCCGCCGGTTACCGGAACTCCTCCTCCGCCATCGGGAAAATCTCCCACGACGGGCCATTTGCAGGCAGCTTGGTCTTCGTTGTGTAGATAACAGCGCCCCCGGCTATCGCCGCTGTAATTGTACACCTCCTTCCAGCCGCCCCCAAGGCCATCGGTCACCTGCCGCCAGGCCACCCGGTAGTTCCAGCCCTGCCAGTAGCCGCCATCGGGGGTCTCATAACCGGCCGTGATGACTCCACCGTAGCCGTTATCCAACCGCACCAAACGAGGATAGACGAAGCGCGCCTGATCCCAGTCCCAGGTGCAGCCATTGCACCAGCCCTTGTTCCAGTATCCCTGATACCCGAAGGTGATGGGGGGAAGGGCTTTCCAGGTGCTCCCCTCCGGCGCCCACTCCTGAAGAGCCGTGAGAACGCGCAGCCGCTTGTTCGTCTCGTCCTCAGGGATGAACGTCCCGTAGGTGAACCGCCACTCTCGGGTAGCCATCCAGGAGCCGTCCGATTTTCTGCGCTCCAGAATGACTTTCTGCACCGCTTTCGTCTGCCAGAAGATGGGCACAGAGCCATGGACGATTGGATCCCCCCAGCTATCTGGCAGGCTGCATTTATCATTAGGCCCATTTCCGTTGTCGCGGTAATCCCAGATGATTTGTACCCTTGTCCCAGGATACTCTATACGGGTCAGATAACTGGCCCGCTCCGAATCGCTCTCGTTCGGATGACAGCCGATATTGCACAGGCTACATTGCTGTGCTCGCGTCTCCTCCTCGTAAGTGAAGGTTACCTTAGCTCCAGTGGGGTAGATAATTTCCTTTACCCTCCAGCGGGCTGTGGCGTTTCTTGCTGGCCCTATTGCCCCCCGCAGGGTTTGGCGGCTGTCAGGGGTAGTACCAAATAGATAGCGGGTACCGTCACGCAAGGTCACTTCCCAAAAGCCGTTCTCCGGCCCCGGCTTCCATTCAATATGCCAGAATCGCTCGTCCTCGGTGCGGAAGCGGTAAGTGGTGGAGATTGGCCCGGAGTACTGAACGTCGGCAGGAAGTGAGGTCTCCGGCACCAGCTTTATCGCTTCTCCGTTTACGGCCAGCAAGGGTACGGGGTCCCAGCACAGGTAGTAGTGCGCCCCATCCCAGCACCGTCGCACGTTCCGCCACAGCACCTCCGCTACGTCCAGGCTCCAACCCCAGCCTACTCCATCAGATTGAGCCCAGGTCAAAACCCCATCCATCCGTCGACTGTTGTATGTCAAAGTGAAAGGTGGCCTTATCCCGCCAGGGCCTATGGGCAGGTCAAATGGATATTCCCACACTAAAGCCCCTGCGAAGCGGTCCACCCGGGTATCGTTGAAATTGGGTATCCAACCACTTTCCTTCACCCCTTGGCTTCCAACTCCAAACAATGAGAGATGGTCAATTGTGAAGGCTACTATCTCTGCTTGTTCATCTATCAAAGTTGGGGTGATGGTCTCCCATGCTCGCCGTTTCTCATTCCAATAGCCTATCCAAGGCCGCAGCCAGTCAGGTCGGGAGGCCCAGTTCACCAACTCCCCTATTTGTAAGGTTACTTTTAAAGGTTCGGGGAAATGTGCAAGCTCTCTCCCTTTATCATCCACGCCTTTAAGGTCAAAGGCTAAAGCCACCCCCACTTGCCCTGCCCCCAGCCTCTGGATCCCCAGCACAGTCAGGTGCAACCATGCCAATGGTACTCCCTTGGGCACCTCTACGGTTACTCGGCCTTGGAGAAACTTGGCAGCTGTGCCTGGGACGATAGGGACACTCTCCTTCAAAGGCGTGGGGGTAACGGGAGGGGGTGTTGGGGAAGGCAAAGGGCTCTGGAAGAGCGGCGCGCCCAAGAGACGTCTTGGGTGGAGGGAAAGGGCTCCTTGGGGGATGGAAAGTGGCGAGCTCAATAAACTTACAATTACCATCGTAACTATAGGACGCAGCCACCGATTCATTGGGCCTCCTCTTTTAAAGAGTATACCAAGGATAGGCTATTGAGTCAAATCCTGAGAGTTTTGTCCCAGGGCTTTCCAGTTTTTATAGCTGTAAGCTGATGAGCGAAATTAGGTCCCCAGCCAGCCCCGGCGCTTAAAGCCTTGGGGTTAGGGATTTTAGCCAGAACTAACTTGCTCTGTGGCCCCACTTTTAACCCAAGAAAAGAACTGGAAAGCCCTAAAGGAAAGGCTCTGCTGCCAGTTCGGCAATGGTTATTCTCTCCAGCTCTTTGAGGAGCAGGCTTTGTAGATGGCACCAATGCCCTCGGACCGGGCACGTATCGCCGAAGGGGCAGCTGGCAGGGTCTTCTACGCACTTTGATATGACAAATATTGGCTCAAAGTGGAGGACAACGTCTTTGAGGGAAATTTCCGTAGCCGGGCGCCCAAGGCTTATCCCGCCACTTCGCCCCTGTAAGGCTTTGATGAACCCGCCACGGGCCAGCTTAGCCACTACCCTTGCCGCATATTGCTTGGGAATTTGCATCTCTTTCTGCAATTCCCTTGTAGTCACTACCGCTTCCGGCCCCTTCCTCGCCAAAGCTAAGAGCAAGCGGATGGCATAATCGGTCTCTCGGCGAATGCGCACCATCTTGAAAACCCCTTTTTGCTTAATTATACATCAGAGGGCACCCAAAGCAAGCCCGGCCCTCGGCTTAAAATTTTAAGGCCTTATCAACACTACTGAAATCGGCTCTTGACTAAGTTTAGGAGGTTTGGTATAATTCCCCAAAAATTAAGCCGAGGAGGTGGGTTATGGAGAGGATAGTAGGAACATGCCCAGCTTGCGGAGCACAGATGGCCGTAAAAAGGCTCCAGTGCCCGGAGTGCGGGACCTCTATTGAGGGCAACTTTGATTTGGGGAGGCTCTACCGCCTTACCCCAGAGCAGATGCAGTTTATAGAGCTTTTCCTCCAGTGCGAGGGGAAGCTAAACAAGGTCCAGAAAATCTTGAACGTCTCTTACCCCACGGCAAAAGCTCGCCTCTTGGATGCCTTAAGGGCAATGGGTTATGAGGTGAAGAAGGAGCCGGCTGTGCTCCGTAGGAGGAGGAAGGCCGCTCCTACTCCCTAAGGACGGAGGGGAATTTGGGGTTCATAAGGATGATGAACCCCGAAAAGGACTTGGAAGGGCTAGCTGACCTTTTAGAGGAAGCCTTCGGGTCCGATTTGAGCCAGGAAGGCCGAGAACTAATCCGGGACCTCCGGCTCCTGGGGAAAATGGGGCCGCTGAGCGGTTTGCTCTTCGCCCTGGATTCAGCCCTTAGGGGAGAATTCAAGGGCTTCGTCTGGGATGAAGGGGGGAAGGTGGCGGGGAACGTTTCGGTTAGCCAAGCGGGTTGGGACCGCTGGCACATAAGCAATGTGGCTGTGGCTTCGGCCTACCGCTCCCGAGGGATAGCCCGCCGCCTGATGCAGGCTGCCCTAACTTACATATGGGAACAGGGCGGGCGGTGGGTAACCCTACAGGTGAGGGAGGATAACCCAGTGGCCGTATCCCTCTACAGAAGCTTGGGGTTTGAGGAGCTGGGGAAAGTAGTGGAGATGGAATTGGAAGCCCCAGCCAAGCCCCTTCCCCCCGGTAACCAGGCGGTAGAGTTTGATTTGTCCCGCTGGATGGATGAGTATGAATTGGCCACGGAGTCAATCCCTTCAGGCCTTCTGTGGCTGGAAAGACCAAGCCCCGAAGGCTTCCGCCCCCTATCCTTCAACCCCTTTCTGAACCGCTTGGCCTATCTGGCCCAGGGATATGACCTACACCATGTCATGGTCCTCAAGGACGGGGAAATGGTGGCCACTGCGGCCTTGTGGAAGAGCCTTTGGGGCAAAAGGCACAAGCTCCAATTCCTAATCCACCCAGAAGTTCGCGGGGAAGTTGAAGAGGCTTTGGCCAGAAGCATCCTCAAGCCATTGGCCAAACCTTTCCGAGGGGTAGCCTATACTAAAATCCCCGCCGAATACGAGGAGCTGGCCCGGATTCTGGAAAAGGCAGGTTTTAAGACGGTGCGGGTGTTAATCCAAATGCGGCTGGATTTGGAAAGCGCCGATAAGGAGGTGCTGTCCTATGGAAGAGGCGAAGATGAAGATTTTGAAGATGCTTGAGGAGGGGAAGATAACGGCCGAGGAGGCAATAAGGCTGCTGGAAGCTCTGGAAGGACCACGCCGCTGGGAACCACCTTCCGGCCAATGGTTCCGGGTGACGGTCACAGACCTGCGCACGGGGAAGCAAAAAGTTAACATAACTTTACCTTTAGGCCTCGTGAACTTTGGCTTCAGCATCGGCTCCAGGTTTTTCCCACGCTGGGAAGAAATTTGGGAGAAGGTAAAGGCAGGAGCGCGGGGCAAGATTGTGGATTTGGAGGATGAAGAGGAAGGGGAGAAGGTGGAAATCTACATTGAGTGAGGTGGAAAATGCGCCGTTTCCTCATAAGGTGGTTCATAAACACTGTCGCCATTTGGGCTGCAGTGCAGCTTGTCCCCGGAATTGAGTTCCGCGGGAACTGGCAGGGTTTGGCTATCCTGGCCCTAATTTTCGGCGTAATTAACGCCCTGATTGGCCCTATCCTCAGGTTCTTGACCTGCCCGCTCGTAATCCTCACTCTGGGCCTCTTCACCTTGGTGATAAACGCCATCCTGCTGGCCCTCACTTCTTGGGTGGGGCAAATTCTTGGCTTCCCCTTTTACATACGCGACCCCCTTTCAGCTCTCTGGGGGGCTATAGTCATAAGCGTGGTAAGCATGATTTTGAGCCTTTTCCTTCGGGAAGAGAGATGAAGCTTGAGGCTTTGCTGGAGGAAATCCGGGAAGCCGGCTTATTCCTCCAAGCCTTTGGCTCGGCTGAAGCCGAAATTTCGGGGGTTGTCCACGATTCCCGGATGGTTAAAGGCGGGGAAGTCTTCGTGGCGATACCCGGCCTCAGCCACGATGGCCACCAGTTCATCCCTCAAGCCGTGGAAAGAGGAGCTGCCGCCGTAGTAGGCGAGAAAGCTATCCCCGACCTCCCTGTCCCTTACGTTCAGGTCAGAGATTCCCGCCAAGCCTTAGCCATACTCTCGGCGGCTTTCTATGGCCACCCAGGCCGCAAGCTCCGGGTAATCGGGGTGACCGGGACCGATGGCAAGACTACCACGGTCAACTTAATCCACTCCATCTTAGAGGCAGCCGGCTACAAGGCCGGGATGATAAGCACAGTGAATGCCCGCATAGGCGATAGGGTTTACGATACTGGCCTCCACACCACAACCCCTGAAGCTCCCGATGTCCAATTCTACCTGGCCGAGATGGTTAAAGCCGGAGCTCAGTACGCCGTTTTGGAAGCCACCTCCCACGGCCTCCACCAGCATCGGGTCACAGGCTGCGAGTTTGACGTGGCTGTGGTCACCAACATCACGCACGAGCATCTTGATTACCATCAGACTTACGAAGCCTATCGGGAATCCAAAGCCATCCTTTTCCGCAGCCTCTCAACCTCTTTCCGAAAGCCAGGGGTCCCCAAAGTGGCGGTGATAAACGCCGACGATTCTTCCGCCCCTTACTTGCTTTCCATCCCCGCTGATGTTTACATAACCTATGGTCTCGGTCCTCAGGCCAATGTTAAGGCTGAAGAAATCCAGGCCGATTTTGATGGCTTAAGCTTCAAAGTCCTCTTCCCCGGAGGGGAATTAAAGGTGGAAAGTCGGCTGGTAGGGATGTTCAATGTCTACAACATCCTTGCCGCAGCTGCGGCTGCTCTATCCCAAGGCATACCACCCGATGCTATCGCCGAGGGGGTCAGGAGGGTTGAGAGGGTTAGGGGGAGGATGGAGAGGGTGGACTTAGGCCAGGATTTTACGGTGATTGTGGATTTTGCCCATACTCCGCGCTCTTTGGAAGAAGCCTTGAAGACCTGCCGACCCTGGACGAAGGGCAGGTTGGTGGTGGTCTTCGGGTGTGCGGGGCTAAGGGATCGGGCCAAACGGCCGATGATGGGGGAGATAGCCGGCCGCTTAGCCGATTTGGCAGTGCTTACGGCCGAGGACCCAAGGACGGAAGATGTCAACGAAATCATAAGGCAGATAGCTGAGGGGTGCCAGCGGGCAGGCCGCAGGGAAGGCGAAGGTTATGTAGCCATACCTGACCGCAGGGAGGCGATTGAGTGGGCTATTGCCAATGCCCAGCCAGGAGACCTAATCCTCATCACTGGCAAAGGCCACGAGCAATCAATGTGCATCGGGACTGTGGAGTATCCTTGGGATGAGTTTGAGGCAGTGAGGAGCGCCCTCAAGCGCCGCCTCAAATGCTCTCAAGCCTCTTGAAGATTACATCGCAATGGCGAACGTAGCGCTCCGGCTTAAGCAGGGATTCAATCTCCTCCGGGCTTAAAATGGTCGGAGGGATAGCTTCTCTGAGCAACTGGCCGAAGTTTCTCTTTTCTTCCCACGCTTTCAAAGCCAAGCCCTGGACCAGCTCATAAGCTTCTATCCTCGTCATGCCCTTCTCTATCAGGGCCGTCATCACTGCTTCCGAAGCGTAAAGGCCGAGGCTGCGCGCCACATTCTCCGCCATTTTCTCCGGATTGATTTTGAGGTTGCGGATGAGCCAGGCGAAGCGGGCAAGGAGGTAATCAAGGAGGCAGAAAGCCTGGGGGAAGATGAACCTTTCCACTACCGAGTGGCTCATGTCTCTCTCAAGCCAAAGGGGTATGTTTTCCAAGGCTGATAGGAGGTATCCTCTCAGGAGGCGAGCTATGCCGCAGAGCCTTTCGGCCAGGATTGGATTGCGTTTGTGGGGCATTGCCGAGGAGCCTTTCTGCCCTGGGAGGAAAGGCTCTTCCAGCTCTCCTACCTCTGTGCGCTGCAAGTGGCGGATATCCTGGGCGAATTTCTCCACCGATGAAGCCGTAACGGCCAGGGCCCAGAGGCATTCGGCGTGGCGGTCCCTGCTTATGACCTGGCTTGAGGCCGGGTCGGGCTTAAGGCCGAGCTTACGGCAAGCTAACTCCTCAACTTTCGGGTCCAGGGAGGCATAGGTTCCCACTGCCCCGGAGAATTTCCCAACGGATACGGCCTCCTGGGCTGCCTTTAGCCTATTGCGGTGGCGGGCCATTTCAAAGGCCCAGCGGGCGAAAACAACCCCCAAAGTTATGGGTTCGGCAAAGACCCCGTGCGTCCTGCCCATCATCAAAGTATCCTTGTGGCGGAAGGCCTGAGCTTTAAGCTCGGAGATGACTTCGTCCACATCGGCCAAAATTAAATCCATGGCTTCTTTCATCTGGAGGGCCAAGGCACTATCCTTCACGTCTGATGAAGTGAGGCCGTAGTGGAGGAAGCGGGCTTCTTCTCCCACGTAGCTTGCGACATTCTCAAGGAAGGCAATCATATCGTGCTGAGTGCGGGCTTCAATTTTGGCAATCTCTTCGGGGTCAAAGCGGGCCCGGCTCTTTATAGCCTCAAGTGCCTCTTGGGGTATAACCCCTAATTCGGCCCAGGCCTCGCAAACCGCTATCTCCACCTCAAGCCACTTCTGATATTGGTTCTCCAGGCTCCATATCTTGAGCATCTGCGGACGTGCATATCTTTCAAGCATCAGTAGCTCCCCCTCAGCCTTTCCAGAAGAGTTCGGTAGAAGTAGGAGCGGTCCCTCACCCTGGCGAAGTAAGCGACGTAAGGGCTGGCCTGGACTTGCACTTCATCCCCGTCGCGCAGGCTTACTTCAAACTGCCCATCCACCGTAAGGATTGCCTGGTGGTCGGTAGAGACGGCGATTCGGACCCAGGAGCCCTCGGAGAGGACTATGGCTTTGTCCAGGCAGAGGTGTGGGGCTATGGGGATGAGCAGGATGTTGCGGAGTTCCGGTGGGAGGATTGGCCCTCCGGCAGCTAAAGCGTAGGCTGTTGAACCGGTGGGGGTTGAGACTATGAGGCCATCGGCGTGGTAGGTGGTGAAGTAGTAGCCATCAATGTAGGTAGCGAGGTGGACAATGCGGGCCAGCGTGCCTCGGCTTACCACCACATCGTTGAGGGCATGGTAAGAGGCCTTTAGCTCCTTCTCCCGGAAGAAGGAAGCTTGGAGCATCATCCTTTCTTCAACCCAGTAGTTGCCGGCCAATATGGAGGAAAGGGTTTCTTGCCAGTTGTGGGGGTTCATTTCGGCCAGGAAGCCGAGCTTTCCCATGTTCAAGCCCAGGATTAGGACGTTGTGCCCGGCGGAGACCCGGGCTGCCCTTAAGATAGTGCCATCTCCTCCGAGGGTGATAAGGATGGATGTGTCATCAAGCATCTTTTTAATCCCGGGCTCATCCCAAGCCGAGCACGTCCAAGAAGCAATACCTCTTTCTTGGAGGAAAGCTTTAATCTCCTCCGCTACTTGCGGTGATTCCGGTATGCGAGGATGGTGGAGTATCCCGATTGATTTAAAGCAAGCGATTTTCTCCATCTCCTCATTGCCTGGTCATCCCTTATAGTGTTGACAATCTCGCCCCTGGACCAGGTCAGGAGCTAACCTTCTCGCCGGCCTCTCCCAATCCCCCAAGACCAGAACCGGCCTCAGGGGAGAAAGGTCCCTAAAAGACCTCCCAAGAAGAGGCTCAGCGAGGGCTGCATAGGCGACTTGCCAGCCATTCTCCCTCACCGGCTCCTTCCATCGGTCGGCCGTCTCTTGGGAAGCCGGCTCACCGCCTACACTTTCCTCACCATCAATCCAGTTCCTAAGAAGCTGGAGGGATTTTTTAGCTTTCTCCAAACTTCCCCGAACCGCATTCCCCTTCCACTTGTTCTTCTCTTCCCTCTTCCTCGCCACCAGCTCTTCAACTTTCTCTTCCCAGTAAGCGATGGCATAGCCAAGGAATTCTCCGTCACCCAATAAGCGTTCGTAATGCTTGGGCATCTTCTCTTCAAACCCCAAAGCCCGCCTGGCAATCACCAAAGCTGCCGCCCGGTCCTTGTCCAATAGAAATTGCGGGGCATACTTCAAGGCCCCTATGACCGAAGTGTAAGCCGGACTCACCTCCACAACCTCAATTCCTTCCCTCTGAGCCAAAACCTTAATCTTCTCCTTTAGGCTCCTGTAGGCCCAGTTCCCAAGCTTGCGCCTAAGGACTGGCCTTCCATCCCCTCGCTCCCCCTTAGACACGTGCCTAAGGCGCTCCAAAGCAATGGCCTTCCCTTTCTCCTTGGCCAGGCGAACTACTTGCCAAGCTGCTTGCCAGAGGATGTAGTCCCGCACTTTCTTGGGCTTCCCAGAAAGGTCGGGGATGGGCACAGCCCCGTGAGAGACCAAATTCCCGTCCGAGGAAGCTTCCGCCCAGGCCACATGCTGCGGGACGGCATTGAGGTCAAGCCCTACTACACCTTGGGCTTTGGTGATTGAAACCGGAGGTAGCTCTTCATCAAAGGAGATGAAGGCATAGAGCTTGCCTTCCTTCCGGCGCAAGGCGACAGTGTATGGGAACCAATCCCCCGTAGCTTCCGCCCTCATTAGGCGGGCCAGAAGCACCTTCCATTTGTCCCTATCCCGTTTCACCCTGCGGATTACCTTGGCATAGACCCACTTCTTTTCCCCAACGTTGATGCGAAGGAAAAGGCAACCATCAACCCAGACCAGCCTCAGGTTCCCATTTCCTTTTGCGTGCTTCTGGCCCACGGAGAAAAGCAAGCCTTGCCTTCGCTCCCTCCACTTCTCAAGAAGCTCATCCCTTCGCTTCCCGGAAAGGTGCTTTTTGGAGAGCTCCTCAAAGAGCTTCCTTCCCCCAAAGACCACATTTGCTGGGCTCTGGCCCAGCTCCTTAAGGGAGGCAATGGTCATCTTAGCCTCTACCAATGCGCCGTAGGCGTAGCGGGAGTTGAGGTTGAATAGGGTAGAAAGCTCCTTTAGGACTTTGTTCTCCTCCTTCCCTTCAAGGAGGCGCTGGAAAGCGAAGCGCATTGCGGAGGAGAAGCGGCGCATGAGCTCGCTAACTGCTTCTTGGTCCTTTTGGCACTCAAAACGCAGTTGGCATTGTAAAGTGAGCATAGCCATTCATCCACTCTCAATACCTAAAAGAGTGACCACCCTTCAAAGAAATTTTACCACATCGCCATTCGCAGGCCAAATGCCATTGCGAGCCGAAGGCAAAGCGTCACTTCGCTTCAACCACTACAAGGAGATTGTTTCGGGCGGCCTCCTATTTTCCCACCCTCGTTTGCTGAGGGTTCGCCGGCGCTCTGGGTCCCACTCGTGGGCGGGTTTAGTAAGAGTGGGCTATTCGCCCCTTTTGAATTTGTGGGGGGACACCCCCCACGACCCCCCGCCAGGGGGCGAAGCCCCCTGGACCCCCCTTACCCGCCCTCGTGGGCTTTGGGTTCGCCGGCGCTCTGGGTCCCACTCGTGGGCGGGTTCGCTGATGTGGGCTACTCGCCCCTTCTTGTTATTCTGGGGGCACATCCCCCAGACCCCCTGCCATGGGGGCTTCGCCCCCCTGGACCCCTCTTACCCACCCCTGTTGGCTGAGGGTTAGCCAGGGTTTTGGGTCCCACTCGTGGGCGGGGTTGGTAAGAGTGGGCAACTCGCCCCTTTTGAATTTGTGGGGGGACACCCCCCAAGCCCCCTGGACCCCCTTACCCACCCTCGTAGGCTGAGGGTTAGCCAGCGTCTTGGGTCCCACTCGTGGCGGGGTTGGTAAGAGTGGGCTACTCGCCCCCTCTTTTAAAACTTTGGGGGCACATCCCCCAACCCCCCTGGGAGGGGGCTTGCGCCCCCTCCACCCCCGTTTCCCACCCCCGTGGGCCCCGGGCTTGCCAAAGTTTTAGGTCCCACTCGTAACGGGGTTAGCCCTTCACCCTCCCTTGCCTTCGCCAATTTTCCCCTTCCCTCGCAGGGAAGGAGGCCAGGGGGGTTAGGTCAGAAGGCACATCCCCCAGACCCCCTGCCATGGGGGCTTCGCCCCCCTGGACCCCCCTTACCCACCCTCGTAGGCTTTGGGTTTGCCGGCGTTTTGGGTCCTACTCGTGGCGGGTTAGCCTCTCACTTGGCTCCTCCCCAAGGCAAAAAGGGGAGAAGCCCGCCAAATTTCCCCCCTTCCCTCGCAGGGAGGAGGTCAGGGGGTTAGGTCGGGAAAGGCACACCGCCAGGCCTCGCCATGGGGCTTGGCCCCCTGGACCCCGGGTTTGTAAAAAGGGGCGTTTTAGCGTCCCTGATTTTCTGAGCCTGGTCGTTTAACGGTCAGGTTTTCGGCTTTCCCGGCCTAACTGCCTGGAAAAACATCCACGTAGGCGAACTTCTCCAGCGGCAACCTTTCCGGCCTCTTTTTCTCCACTTCCACCTGCTTCTCAGTGAGTAGAGGACTTATAGTTTCGGAGTGTTTGCCGACGATTATCAAAGCAATCACTTCCATGTCTTGGGGGATGCCCAAGATTTCCTTAACCGCATCTTCGTTGTACCCGGCTATCGGGTGGGCTACTAAGCCAAGTTCCGTGGCCCTCAATATGATGAAAGCCGTGGCCATTCCGGTGTCAAAAAGGTAGTAGTTCCGACCCTTGATGCGGCAATCCAGGTCCTCGCGGCTGAACACGGCAATGATTAGAGACGCAGCTTGAACCCATTCGTTACCCTTGGACATTGCACCGTGCAGTTTCTTCAAGACCTGAGGGTCACGGACGAAGACAAATCTCCACGGCTGATTGTTGAAGCAAGAGGGGGCCAATTGGGCGCTTTCAGCCAAATCCCTGATGAGTTCGTCCGTTATTTCCACCGGCTCTAACGAGCGATATGCTCTCCTTGTTTGTATGGCCTGTTTCACATCCATAGCGCTTTCTCCTTGCTTGGCTTTCCAGGGGCGATGTGCTTTGGGAAATGCGTTGCACCTGGTTGCATCTTGAGCGCGGTTTGTGACATTGACCAAGAGGAGGGTAAGGGACAGTCCCGTGCTTTACGGAGTGGGCTCTGCCCCTTACCCGCTCAGAAGATTAGCCACGCAGGACTTCTTGCAGCTCCTTGGTCAAGAGAGGCACTATCTTGTAGAGGTCGCCAACTATGCCGTAATCGGCTACTTTGAAGATGGGGGCTTCGGGGTCTTTGTTTATGGCTACGATTACTTTGGAGGTGCGCATCCCGGCCAGGTGCTGGGCAGCACCAGATATGCCACAGGCAATGTAAAGTTTGGGGTTGACGGTCTTCCCGGTTTGGCCTACCTGGTGGGAGTGGTCAATCCAGCCTGCGTCCACTGCTGCCCTGGAGGCACCAACCGCAGCCTTCAGCACCTTAGCCAGCTCGCGCAGGACTTCAAATCCTTCCGGCCCACCAAGCCCCCGGCCACCGGAGACGATGATGTCGGCTTCGGTAAGTTCTATTTCCTCACCCTCTTTCTTCAGGAAGCCCACGACTTTGGCCCGGATTGGCCCTACATTGACCGCGATTTTCTCAACCTCGGCTTTGCGGGAAGTGTCAGGCTCAAGGGGTGGGAAGACGTTTGGCCTGAGGGTTGCCATTTGAGGGGTGCTCTTGAGCTTTATCGTCTCAATTGCTCTGCCGGCATAGATTGGCCTGGTGATGAGGAGCCTACCATCACCATCAACGCTGAAGCCGGTGCAGTCCGAGGCCAGCCCAACTCCCAAGCGGGTGGCGAGCCGAGGGGCCAGGTCTTTGCCGTTGGTAGTGGCTCCGATGAAAACTACATCGGGCTGGATTTTCTTCACAAGGTCGGCCAAAACTGTTGTATAGGCTTCGGCAGAGTAGAGCTGAAGGGCGGCGTTATCGGCCACGTAGACCTTATCGGCACCGTGCCAAGCCAATTGCTCGGCCAGCGGTTCAACTCCGGAGCCAAGGAGGGCTGCTTCTACTTTGCCTTCGCTGCCGGCCAGCCTACGGGCTTCCCCCAACATCTCAAAAGAGACTTTCCTGAGGACTCCCTCGGATTGTTCGGCTACGACCAAGAAATGCTTCGCCATCTCTCACCTCCCAGCTTATATGACTTTTGCCTCTTCCCTAAGTAGCCGGACCAGCTCTTTAACGGCGGTCTCGGGGTCGCCTTGGATTATCCGGCCAGCTTTGCGCTCCGGTGGCGGATTTATAACCACCACTTCGGTCTGAGGAGCAACTTCTTCCAGCTTGAGGCCAAGGTCGGCCAGAGTCCAGACGGTGTAAGGCTTCTGGCGGGCCATCCTTATGCCCTTGAATGAGGGGTAGCGTGGTTCGTTCAGGCCCTTCTGAGCAGTGATGACTGCCGGTAGGGTTGTTTCAATCACTTCTTTACCGCCCTCCACTTCCCTTTCCGCCTTGGCGCTCTTCTTGTCTTCGGCGATTTCAAGCTTCGTGACCACCGAGACGTGGGGGAGGTCCAGAAGTTCCGCCAGCGCTATTCCTATCTGGGCATTATCCTGGTCAACGGCTTGTTTCCCGCACAGGATGAGGTCATAGGGCATTTTCTTGATGGCTGCGGCCAGGACCCTGGCGGTGGTGAAGGCATCGCTTCCTTCCAAAGCCGGGTCGTTTATGTGTATGGCCTCATCGGCACCCATGGCCAAGCCGGTGAGGAGGGCTTCCCTGGCCCTTTCAGGCCCAACGGTGATTAGGGTGACTTTGCCTTCGCCGAAGCGCTCCTTTATCCGGAGGGCTTCTTCTATGGCAAATTCGTCGTAGGGGTTGACCACGTATTGCTTTATTTCTTCCTCCACAACCCTGCCGTTTTGGACCGGGATGCGGATTTCGGTATCGGGGACTTGCTTCACGCACACTACTATGTTCATGGCTTACCTCCTCTAAAGGGATTTAAACCAAGGCTTCAACCATAACCATCGTTTGGGCCGGAGTGAAGTGGCTGAGCTGGATGGCTTTGGATGGGCAGGCTACGGCACAGGCCCCGCAGCCCTTGCACAGAACTGCGTTCACGGTCATTACCTTGCGTTTGGGGTCAAGCTTCAGAGCTCCGAAGGCGCAGGCTGCTTCGCAGAGCCCACAGCCGGAGCAGATTTCTGGGTCAACTTTGCTGGTGACAGCTTCCACCTTGGCCTTCCCCTGTATCAGGTACATGAGGGCCGAGGAGGCCGCAGCGCTGGCTTGTGCTACGCTATCGGCTATGTCCTTAGGGCCTTGGCAAGTTCCGGCCAGGAATATTCCATCGCTGGCGGTATCAACAGGCCGGAGTTTAGGATGAGCTTCGGCTAAGAAGCCATCGGCGCTGCGGGCAAGCTTGAGCAAGAGGGCTACATCCTCCGTCTCCTTCCTGGGGACAAGCCCAGTAGCCAACACTACAAGGTCGGCCTCTACTTCCACAGGACGGCCTAAGAGCGTGTCATCGGCACGGACTATGAGCTTATCGCCTTTGCGGTAGATTTCGGAGACGCCCCCTCGGCGGTAGAGCACCCCTTCCCCTCGGGCTCGGTCATAGAATTCCTCGCCCCCTTTGGTGAAGCTGCGCACGTCCATGTAGAATACGGTGACTTTGGCCTCGGGAAGCTTCTCCTTGGCTAAGAGGGCTTGTTTGGCCGTGAACATGCAGCATATGCGAGAGCAGTAGGGGTTTCCTACGGTCTTATCCCTGGAGCCGACGCAGTGGATGAAGACTACGCTTTGGGGTTTCTTGCCGTTTACGATTATCTCCCCGCCGGTTGGGCCATCGGGGGAGGCCAGGCGTTCAAATTCCAAGGCCGTAATTACGTTCGGGTAGCGGCCATAGCCGAGCTCAGGCTTGAGGCGAGCGTCAAATAGGTCAAAGCCAGTGGCAACTATTATCACTCCGAACTTGCGCTCCAGCTCTTCTTCTTTCTGGGAGAAATCAATGGCCCCTTCGGGGCAAGCGGCAACGCATGGCGGAGTATCCCCTTCCCCGCACTTTCCTTCCTTGAGGTAGAGGCAATTTTGGGGGTCCACAGTGTAGACTGGAGGATAGGCTTCGGCGAAGGGAAGGTAGATGGCCGAGCGGCGGGAGAGGCCGGCGTTAAATTCGTCCGGTATTTGGCCGGCCAAGACGCAGGCTTCGGCGCACTTCCCGCAAGCGGTGCATCGGTCGGCTCGGACGTAACGAGGCCTTCGGAGGATGGTGGCCTTGAAGTTCCCGATGTATCCTTCAATCTCGCGGAGGGTGGAGGAGGTCAGGATTTCAATGTTGGGGTGAGAGCTTGCCTGCTTAATCCTTTCGGCCAGGAGATGGCGGGCATCTTCCATCGCTGGGAATGTCCGCGATAGCTGAGCCATCCTCCCGCCGACTGTAGGCTCTTTCTCCACAAGGTAAACCTTATATCCGGCCTCGGCGATGTCTAAAGCGGCAGTTAGGCCTGCTATTCCGCCCCCGATGACCAATGCTGCCGGGGTTATTTCCACCTCCCTTTCCTCCAGCGGCTCCAAAAGGGCAACCTTGGCCACAGCTGCTGCCACTAATTCCTTAGCCTTCTGGGTGGCAGCCTGGACATCGGAATGGACCCAGGAGTTCTGTTCTCGGATGTTGGCCATTTCAAACTGATAGGGGTTTACCCCCTTCTCCGCTACCACACTCCTGAAAGTCGGCTCATGCATCCTGGGGGAGCACGAGGCTACCACTACTCGGTTGAGCTTGTATTCTTCAATGTCTTGCTTGATTAAGGCTTGGCCTGGGTCCGAGCACATGTAGGTGTAATGGCGGGCTACAACTACGTTGGGCAGAGTCTGGGCAAAGCGCACCACCTCTTCCACATCTACAGTGGCCGCTATGTTTATCCCACAGTGACAGATGTAAACGCCTATACGCGCCGGCATGTTTTCCCTCCCATTAACCTAAGCTCATCGCTACCAATTCGGCGATGTCCAAAACCTTGAGCTTTTCCTCAAGGCCGAGGGTTTTGACCGCATCCTCAAGCATGGCCATGCAGAATGGGCAAGCGACAGCCAAGATTTCGGCTCCGGTTTCAAGTGCTTCCCGCACCCTCTCGTGGGAGAGGCGCACTTCTATGTTCGTGCCTTCGGCCCACATCCGGCCTCCGCCTCCTTCACAGCACAGGCTCCATTCCCGACACCGCTCCATCTCCACCAACTCAAGCCCCGGAATGCTCTGGAGGACAAAGCGCGGCTCGTCAAAAATCTTGTTCTGCTTGCCCAAGTAGCAAGGGTCGTGATAGGTCACTTTCTTCGGAATTTCCCGAACTGGCTTAAGCTTCCCCTGCTTGATTAAATCGGCCAAGAATTGGGTGTAGTGGAGGACTTGGAAGGGGAGCTCGCCGTATTCGTTCTTGAAGGCATTGAAGCAGTGGGGCGATAGGGCTACGAGCTTCTCGGCCTTGACCTCGGCGAATATCTCCTGGTACTGCTCCACAGTCCCCTCAAACAGCTCCTTTTCCCCAAGCCGACGGGCCTCATGGGCACAGCATATCTCATCCTCGCCGAGTATTCCGAAATCTATGCCGGCTTCCTGGAAGACTTTGACCAAAGACCTGGCCACTTTCTGGACTCGGGGGTCGTAGGCGCCCATGCAGCAGGGGAAGAAGAGGACTTCCGCTTCCTCCTCCAGGATGTATTTGATATCAAGCCCTTCGGTCCAGAGGGTCCTGTCCTGGGGGGGCATGTTCAAGGGGTTGCCACGCACGGTTATGCTCTTGAGGGCATCCCTGACGGTGGAAGGGATGCGGCCGCTTTCTACCAAAGCACCCCTCAGGGTTACTATCAGCCCACAGGGGTCAACCCCCTTTGGGCAGCGTAGGGTGCAGGTCTTGCAGGTAGTGCAATCCCAGAGTTCTTCGTGGCTTTCCGGGCTAACGGTATCGGATATGAGGGATTCGTAGATTAAGCGGCGGATGTTGAGGGAAGTTTTCAGGGAAACAGGGCATCCACCGGTGCATTTCCCGCACTGAATGCACTCCCTAAGGGTCAGCTCGTGAATGTATTCGCTGGTCTGAATCGGGCTCATAGGTTTACCTCCTGCCTTCCGTTTGCTTAGTTAAAAGCACAAGGGCGGCAGCAGCTGCTGCCTTGGCATGGGCCACGGCATCGGGGATGTCTTTTGGCCCCTGAGCGCAGCCAGCCAGGAATATGCCCGGACGGCTGCTTTCCACGGGGTAAAGCTCACGTTGGGCCTCAGCGAAGAACCCTTCTTCGCTCTTCTCAATCCCCAAGATTTCGGCCAGCTTCCCGGAATCGCTCCTTGGCTCAAGTCCTGTGGCCAGAACCACCAAGTCCGCCTCCACTTCTACCGGGCGACCCAGGAGGGTATCTTCGGCTCGGACTACAAGCTTATCCCCGCGCTTGTAAATCTCAGAGACCATTCCCCTTCGGTACACTACCCCTTCTTCTCTAACCCGGTCGTAGAACTCCTCAAAGCCTTTGCCGAAGGCTCGGACATCCATGTAGAATACTGTGACCTTGGCATCTGGGACTTTTTCCCTTATCAAGTGGGCTTGTTTGGCTGTGTACATGCAGCAAACTCTTGAGCAGTAGGGGTGGCCAACGGTTTTATCCCTTGAGCCCACGCACTTTATGAAAACGACTTCCTTCGGCACTTTCCCATTGATTTTTACTTTCCCTTTGGTGGGGCCTGAGGCCGAGACGAGCCTCTCAAACTCCAGGCCACTCAGTACGTTCGGGTAGCGCCCGTAGCCGAGCTCGGGCTTGCGGCGGGCATCAAACTGGTCATATCCGGTAGCCACGATGATTGCCCCTACCTCTAACTCAAAGGTTTGCTCCGGCATTGAGTGGTTTATGGCCTTAGCTTGGCAGGCCCTCACGCATTCCATGCAGAGGCAGCAGACAGCGCAGTTCAGGCAGCGTTCGGCCTCAGCGATTGCCTTCTCTTCTTCAAACCCGAGCTCCACTTCGCTGAATCCGCTTATCCTTTCCTCCGGAGGAAGCTTCTCCACTTCATGCCTTGGCTTCGGAGAAGCCCGCCGGTCCAGAGGGAAGGAACGGAATTGGCTTTTGACCTCTTCCAAGGATACAACATGCCAAGATGGCTCCGGAACCTCCGCTTTCTCCCCGCACAGGTATAGGTCTATGGCCATGGCCGCCTTTTTCCCCTGGGCTATGGCTTCTACGACTGTGGCTGGGCCTGTAGCTGCATCGCCGGCGGCGAATACCCCAGGAATGCCTGTTTCCATAGTGAGCGGGTTGAAATTGAGAGTTCCTCCCCTTGTGACTTCGATCCCGAGTCCTTCCGCTTCCACAGCCTGGCCTATGGCCGGTATTACAGTATCGGCTTCTACTACGAACTCGCTTCCCTCAATTGGGATGGGACGACGGCGGCCGGAGGCATCGGGTTCACCCAGCTGCATCCTTATGCACTCTACTCCTGTGACCCGGCCGTTCGCCCCTAAGATTCGGGTTGGGGCCACGAGGAACTGGATTTCAACCCCTTCTTCCTCGGCATCGGCCACTTCCCAGGGGCTGGCAGGCATCTCTGCCCTTGAGCGTCGGTAAAGGATGGTCACCTTCTTTGCTCCGAGGCGCCGGGCAATCCGGGAGGCATCTATAGCCACATTACCTCCACCTATGACCACTACTTTCTCCCCAACTTTGACCGGCTGCCCAAGGTTGGCCTTGCGGATGAATTCCACCCCAGGGAAAACCCCTTCCAGCTCTTCCCCAGGGATGTTTAACTTAAGCCCCTTGTGAGCTCCCAGGGCCAAGAGGACTGCATCGTGCTTCTGGCGCAGCTCTTCAAGAGGTATCCCATCGGGCCCAATCCGAGTGTTCAGCTTTATCTCCACCCCCAAGCTCTTTATGCGCTCAATTTCTTCATTGAGGACATCCCTGGGGAGGCGATACTCCGGAATGCCCACGGCCATCATCCCGCCGGCTACTGGGAGGGCATCGTAAACTGTGACTTTGTAGCCCCAAAGGGCAAGGAAGTAGGCGGCGGAAAGGCCTGCCGGCCCTGCCCCGACTATCCCTACCGAGTTCTTCTCCGGAATTCCATCGCGCGGTGGTATGTGCGTCTTGCGGATTATCTCAAGGACTTCTTCCCAGAGGCCCCTTTCCCGCACGTAATCAGCAGCGAAGCGCTTGAGCAAGCATATGGAAACAGGCTGGTCAACTTGGCCTCGGTTGCAAGCCTCCTCACAAGGGTGTGGGCAAACCCGGCCTAAGACTCCGGGGAATGGCACCGATTTGTAGATTAAGGCCAAGGCTTCCTTGATTTTTCCGCGCGCAATCAGGGTAACGTAGCCTTGCACATCAATATGCGCAGGGCAGGCATCCTTGCACGGGGCTACACCCCGCTTATCAATGACGTATTTGTTGGGGACGGCCTGGGGGAAGGGGATGTAGGTTGCGTGGCGCATCCCCAATTCCATATCAAACTCATTGGGGACCAGGACCGGGCATTCCTTGGCGCAATCGCCACAGGCCGTGCACTTCGTTTCGTCCACATAGCGAGGCCTGCGGCGTATCCTGACTTTGAAATTTCCGGCCTCCCCTTCAACTGAGGTCACTTCGGCCAAAGTGATGAGGGTGATGTTTGGGTTGCGGGCTACCTCTACCATCCTCGGGGTCAATATGCAGGCCGAGCAGTCCAGGGTTGGGAAGGTCTTGTCAAGCTGGGCCATGTGTCCCCCGATGGATGGCTCCTTTTCCACAAGGTAGACCGGGAACCCGGCATTGGCGATGTCCAAAGCGGCCTGAATTCCTGCTATTCCTGCTCCGATTACCAAAGCAGCAGGCTTTTTCTCCATCTTTACCCCCTTACCTCAAAGTTTCCCCCAGCTCCAGGAACTCCCTCTCCTGGAAAGTCTGGACAGGAGCAGGCTCTTCCAAACTCCTGCCTGGGACGTAACCGAACAGAGCTTGGATTTCCTCGCCCACGCTCTGGAAAACCAAGGCCACATCTATCTCGGAAGGGCAGGCGCTGGAGCAGAGGCCGCATCCCACGCAAGAGGTTACCATGTGGTTAATCCGGGTGAGGTGGAAGAGAAGGTGTTCGGGAGGCATCTGGAGCACCCCTTTCTTCTGCGCCCAGTCAAAATACCGGGCCGATTCGTGCTCAAAGACTGGGGTCCGGAAAACGCATTCCCGGCAGTAGCAGATTGGGCATATGCCCATGCAGTTGTAGCAGCGGATGCACTTTGAGAACCAGCGCAGGAGGCCTTCAAGTCCTGTTCCTTCTTTCGTGAACCGGCCAATCTGCTTCTCCCTCTCCTCCTTCCTGGCTTTAAGCAAGCCATTGATAACCTCTTCCCGGCGGTTGGAGGGAGAACCATCGGCAAGGCCGAGCTTTTCCGCCAGCTCCTCTTTAACCAATATGGGCAATCTCTCCCCGTCAAACCCCATAAGCCCTACCGTTACGGCAACGATGGCCGGGTCGGGGATGGGATAAATGCACATCGTGCAAGCCTCGCGGAAGGAATAGCCGGGAGCCGGGCTTACCTCTCCTCGGGCCAGGTTTTCCAGAAGCGAGGCTGTAGGGTCAACCCCGTTCTGAACCATTGCGCTGTAATCCTTGAGCTCGTAAGTTCCTGGGCAATCAATGCCGATTATGATGAGGTTATCAAGCTGAGCCTGCTTGAATTTGACCAGCTCCACCAAAGCTCTTATCTGGCAGTTGCGCATAACTGCCCCGAGTTTGATGGGGTTGCCAGTTCGGGTAAGCATGGAGACCATAGTGGCCTCGCTTACCGGCATAAGTGGGGCAAAAGGCTCGGCTCGGGAAAGCTCCTCCGGGTTCAGGAAGAGGGTTGGGGTTATGCTTGCCCCACCGGCGGAAGGAGCTGGAACCAATATAGCCTCTACTATCCCCTTTTCCAAGAGGGAACGGAGGAAATCGCGCATCGTTTGGGTTGGATTTCTTTCAACGTTCAGCCAAGCGTGAAGCATGATAAGCCTCCTTCACAGCGCTTGCAATGTTTTGAAAGGGTTAGGGCCTTTTTCTTTGAGGAATTTAACGAACTCGGTGACGGTATCGGCGAAGAGCTGGCCTTCGCTTGCGCTTATCCACCGGAGCCACACCCTATCGGGGTCAAGGCCGAGGCGTTCCAGGCTCTTCTTTAGGATAGCGACCCTGCGGCGGGCCTTGAAGTTCCCGCTTTGGTAGTGGCAGTCGCCTGGGTGGCACCCTCCGATAAGGACCCCATCGGCCCCTTGGAGCAAAGCTTTGAGGACGTATATTGGGTCAATCCCACCCGAGCACATAAGCCGGACGATTCGGACGTTGGGCGGGTACTGGATGCGTGAAGTTCCGGCCAAATCTGCCCCGGCGTATGTGCACCAGTTGCAAACGAAAGCGATGATTTTCGGTTCAAAGTCGTTCATGTCTAACTCCTCCGAGCCAAATTAAAAACCCCCTGCCCTGGAAAATAGCATAACCTTTCCCGGTGCAGGGGGTATGAACTTTTCAGCGTGTGTATTTTAGCACAAAGCCTCAAATTTGGCAAGGGTGAATTTTCGCACCCGCTGAAGTCAGTCTTTTTGACGGAGGAAGTGGAGGGGCGGAGCATCCTCCCCAAGGGGCATAGGGTATGTGCCCCTTTGACCTAACCCCCTGACCCCCTTCCTTGCGAGGGAAGGGGAAAATTTGGCGGGGTTGGCCGGTCGGCCTACGAGTGGGCCCCAAGATGCTGGCGAGCCCTAAGCACACGGGGGGCTAGGGGGCGCAGGCCCCCCCACGGCAGTGGACTGCGGGGATGTGCCCCCAGAATAACAAGAGGGGGCGAGTAGCCCACATCAGCGAACTCGCCCACGAGTGGGACCCAAAACGCCGGCGAACCCCCAGCCTACGGGGGTGGGCCAATGGGGGTCCAGGGGGCGAAGCCCCCTGGCGGGGGATCGTGGGGGGTGTCCCCCCACAAAACCAAAATTGAGGACGCAAGAGATGCACAGCTGCAACCCGCCCGATTAAATTTGACTTTTAACCCCCACAGTAGTAAAATACCGGCTGAGCCCGCCAGGGCTAAATCCTTCGCTAAGGAGGGTCGTATGAAGCGTTTAGCCGCTCTCGTGCTAAGCCTCACCATCCTTTTAACCCTAATGGCAGGAGCCTGTGCCCACAAGAAGCCTCCCCTCGGAAGCGAGCAGAACCCAATCGTCATGGTCTTCGTCCCCTCAGGTGAATCGGAAGAGATAAAGAGGGGAGGGGAAAAGCTCGCCGAACTCCTCGGGCAAAAGCTGGGCCTTAAGGTCAAGATAAACCTGGCCAGTAGCTACGCCGCTGCTGTGGAAGCTATGGGAGCTGGCCAGGCCCACATCGGTTGGCTCAACACCCTGAGCTACCTTCTGGCCCACGAAAAATATGGCGTAGACGTCATCCTGGTCACGGTCCGATTTAAGCAAACTTACTACACAGGCCAGATAATCGTTAGGGCTGACTCCGGAATCAAGTCCATCGCCGACCTCAAGGGCAAGGTTATGTGCTGGGTTGACCCGCTTTCTACCTCCGGTTACCTGATGCCTCGCATCCTGCTCAAGGCTAACGGCATTGACCCCGATAAAGACTTCGCTAAGACCGTGAACGCTGGCTCTCACCCCAACGTGGTCAAGGCCGTCTACAACAAGGACTGCGACGCCGGCGCAACTTACGTGGACGCCAGGGGCGTAGTGGAGAAGGACCTGCCCGATGTCAAGGAGAAGGTAATCCAGCTGGCCTTTACCGCCAAAATCCCCAACGATAACGTAAGCGTGGTGAAGGATTTGCCTGCAGACCTCAGGGAAAAGATTAAGAAGGCCCTGTTGGAGATAGCCCAGTCCGAAGAGGGAGCCAAAGCCCTCAAGACCGTCTACCAGATAGAAGGCTTGCAGGAGGCGAACGACTCCTTCTACGATGAGTTCAGGGCCCAGCTCAGCGCTTCCGGTTACAAGCTTGAGGAGTTAGTGAAGCCACAGAAGTAAACTTTTGGCGGGGTGGGGTCTATTCCGGCCCCACCCCCTTTTAATAACCTCAGCCTTAGACTCCTTGAGGGGTTAGAAGATGCCTCTGATTGTGGAGCATCTAACCAAGATTTATCCCGATGGGACACGGGCCCTCAACGATGTAAGCTTCAGGGTAGAAGATGGCGAATTTGTAGCCATTGTGGGGCTGAGCGGGGCCGGGAAAAGCACCCTCCTAAGGTGCATAAACCGGCTTGTTGAGCCCACTTCCGGTCGGATTATATGGAACGATATTGACATAACGGCGGCCTCTCCTCAGGAGCTGAGACGCATCCGCCGGCAAATCGGGATGATTTTCCAGCAGTTCAACTTGGTGAAGCGCTCCACGGTCCTCACCAATGTCCTATCCGGGCGGCTCGGTTACCTCAATCCATGGCTCACCCTCCTTGGATACTTCCCGCCCGCTGAAAAGAAAAGGGCTATGGAAGCCTTGGAAAGGGTAGGCCTTGCCGATTTGGCTTACAAAAGGGCTGATGAGCTCTCCGGAGGACAGCAACAAAGGGTAGGGATAGCCAGGGCCTTAATGCAGGAGCCTCGCCTCCTCTTGGCTGATGAGCCTGTAGCCAGCCTGGACCCCGTGCTGGCTCACTCCATCCTCCGCTACATTGAAGAACTGAACAAGGAAGGAGGCGTGACGGTTATTTGTAGCTTGCACTTTTTGGACTTAGTCCACCGTTATGCCACCAAAGTGATCGGCTTGAAAGACGGCTTCAAGGTCTTTGAAGGCCGTCCGGAAGAGATAGATGACCGCCGTTTCAAGGAGATTTATGGACAGGAAGCGGAACGCATCGGCGGTTAAGGCTCTCATTTCCCTAATTCCTGGCCTTGCGTACTTTCTGGAAGGCCATCAGACCCTCTCCCTCATCTGGTTTTTTGTAACTTTGGCCATTTTGGGCCTTGCCCTCTGGCGTGGCCACACTTGGCTTTGGATATGCTTAGCTTTGTGGTGGGCTGGCTCTTCTTACGATGTCCTAATGCGCTACTATAGAAACACATCTCGCTTGTGGCCCGCTGTTTTGGCCGCACTGGTAGCCTTCTACGGAGTCGGATGGGAAGTTACGGATATAGACCTTTTGGCTCCTTTCCAGCGATTTGACAAGATGAAGCCTTACCTTGTGGCTCTCCTCCAGCCCGACCTCATCCTGCATCCTGAGGAGAGGGAAGTCTTTCAAGTGCCTATTGAGATGCCCTGTGTAAAGGAGCCGCAGCCCAAAACCATAGGCCACAAGGAGACGATAACAGTTTCCTCCGGCTGTGCTTGGACTGGCGATACCATTAAGGTTGAGGGGGAAACTTTAAGGCCGGGGTTTAAGGTGGAGCTTTGGTGGGTAAATCCCATAGGCGAACGCCAGCGAATCTTGAAGGGTGGCACCCCATTAACCCTGCAGACCGATGAGAATGGCCGCTTCACTGCCGAGTTCACAGTTCCAAAAGCTATTCCTGTGGGCTTTGAACCCAAACCGGGAGAGTACCAGGTTCACACTTTGCAAGTCCACCTGGTTAGAAGAGTGGGCATGATAAGGCCAAGCGAGGCTTTGATAGAAGTAGCGCTCAAGATGGGCGAAACTATCGCCATTGCTTTACTGGCCACAACATTGGCAGTCATTGTAGCCGCACCTCTGTCTTTCTTAGGAGCCAGGAACATAATGGGAGGCTCTATCCCTACGCGTGCGATATATTACCTCATGCGCTTGTTCTTCAATGTGGTGCGCTCGGTAGAGCCGATGATTTTCGGGATTGTCTTTGTGGTATGGGTGGGACTTGGCTCCTTTGCCGGGATGCTGGCCTTAGTTGCTCACTCCATAGCTGCCTTGGGCAAGCTTTTCTCGGAAGTGGTGGAGCACATTGACCCAGGGCCGGTGGAGGCCATAAGTGCTACAGGGGCAAACAGGCTCCAAGTCATAAGGTATGCGGTCATCCCTCAAATCGTTCCCGACTTTGCTTCCTTTACCCTCTACCGCTGGGACATAAACGTGCGGATGTCAACGATTATAGGCTTCGTTGGGGGTGGGGGGATAGGCTTCCGGCTGAGCGAGTGGATTAGGCTCAGCGCTTACCGCCAAGTGGCTACGGCAGTGATAGGGATAGCTTTGGTGATTATAGCCCTGGACTACCTTAGCAGCCAGATCCGCAGGAGAATTGTGTAATGAAGGGGCCGTGGCGGATACCAATCATTTTGGGGATAATCATCGTTTACGCCCTATGCTGGCGCGCCGTGGGTATAGCGCCGAGCAAGTTCTTTGAACCTCAGGCGGCCCAGAGGGCAAGGGAGATTTTCACCGCCTTTGTCACCCCGGAAATACTAATCCCGGAGGTCTCCCGCCAAGCCGTAGAAGTGCCCTTCCGAGTGCCTTGTCCGCCTGGGGCCAAGAGCACCCCTGAGGTTTCTGGCCTCAGCCCGCAAATAGTAATGCCGGTGTGCGCTTCAGAGGGCGAGATTATAAAGGTGGAGGGCAGAGGTTTCCACCCCAAAAGCAATGTAATCCTTAGGTGGCGTTTTGCCCCAAGCTCGCAACTTCCCCTGGGCGGGGAACTTGTGGCGGCCAGGGTAAAGGCAAATGAGGATGGAAGCTTTGAGGCTCAGATAGAGGTAAGGCCACTCCTGGCTCAAGAAGGCGGAGCCTCGCTCCAAGCCGAAGCGCAGTGGAGAACCGGAAGGCGAGTCGTAAGCCCTGCGTTAGTAAAGACTGTTGAGCTAATGGTCCAGACCATATTTTTGGCCCTCATGGCCACGACTTTCGCCACCGTAATCGCCATACCCATTTCCTTCTTAGCGGCCAGGAATATTATGGCCAAAGGGCCGGTAGGGACGGCAATCTATTACGCAGTGCGATGGGTTTTAGACTTAGTGCGGTCCATAGAGCCGATTGTAGTAGCGGCGATATTTGCCACCTGGGTTGGCTTTGGGCCATTTGCTGGAGTTTTGGCCCTCACGGTAGCTACAATCGTAAGCTTGGGGAAACTTTTCTCCGAGGTTATAGAGACAATAGACCCTGGCCCTGTAGAGGCTATAACTGCAACAGGGGCTAACCTATTGCAAGTAATCCGTTACGCCGTGGTACCGCAGATAGTTCTCCCATTTTTGGCCTTTATCATCTACCACTGGGACATAAACATCCGCATTTCCACGGTAGTTGGCTTTGTGGGTGGGGGTGGTATAGGCTATCAGCTTAAGCTTTGGATTGATCAGACCGATTACCACAAAGCCGGCACGGCCGTTTGGGCCATTGTGGCTGTGGTTTCGTTTATGGATTACGTAAGCGCCAGGCTAAGGGAGGCGATAAAATAAACTATCGCTTAGCCCACCCCGTAGGCTTAGGGTTAGCCAAAGCTCAGGGGCCATTTGTGGCGAGCTTGCCAGAGTAAGATACTTACCCCCTTTTAACCTCCTTGCAGGAGCCAGCTTTACAGCTGAATTCCGGCGGAGGCGCTGGTTAGTTTTACCCATTACCTGCAGGTTACTCGCCGCCTGGGCCATCGCCCGAAGCGAGACCTTCTCAACGGCCGCTGGCCCTGTTGTCCCCTTTTTGCCCGTTATTTAAACGGCATTGATAGCCTATAATTGAACCTGCACAGAGTCAGCCCTCTTTAGGCATGAGGACTAAATCTATCATCCGCCGAAAGATGCTCAGCTTGCGCCTCAGGTCCGGCCACTGGGTCGGATTATTCACTGCGGCTGGCAATTCCTCGGTGACAAAGAGGTACATTGTGCGCGGCAGAGCCTGGCCCCGAAACTGGATGCTGATGCCCCCCTGCTGGTATTTCTCCCAAGCCAGCCGGAAGGTCCGGTTGACTTCATCCATGGCTTGCTGAACTTTCTGGGTGTTTTCTTCTTCCAACGCCTGCTGCAATTGTTCCAGTGCATTTCGCATCTGTTCTAACACCATATTTTACCCCCAAAGTTACGTAGCTACTTTTGTGCCATACCACAAAAGGAAAAATTGTTAATCCGCAATGAATGCCGCCCAACGGCCCGCGCTTTAGCCGCCGCGAAGCGAGCGAAGCGGTCGGCTGGATGCGCTGGTTAGCAAGCGAAACTTGAAAATGTCCTGATGACGCTACAGGCGAACCCACTCTGTTCTCAACTTTTTCATTTTAAAAAGGGAAATAAAAAACCAAGCAGCCATCTTCCCGCCTTTCGTTGGATACCAGACTTAGTTGTTGGGATACCCGTTTTACGCGCAAAGCTTTGCTTTGCGCGGCTTACTCCCAATGCACGCTTCCAAGAAAAAGATAGGCCTGGTATCCCGGTATTAGACCCTCTTCTCTTCTTGGCCATTCTTGTCTCCTCCTTCACTCTGCTTTCCGATACGGCATCCGCTCCTGTAAAGGACTTGCATTAAATTGCTTCAATAGCCACTATCTTTTAAGCAGTTTCTGGAAAGGGTTATCGGCTACCCTCAAGTTTAATAGCAGCCTTCCATCCAGAGGGCGTCCAGGACTTCAAGGTCGGGCGGGGTTAGGTGGGCTTGCGCGTCTATCACTACGTCCAGGACTGCCGGGAGGCCGCTTTTCTGAGCCCTCTCCAGCGCCGGCCGAATCTGGTCAGGGTCCTCTACCCTCTCACCGTAGCAGCCCATTGCCTCCGCTATCTTGTCGTAGCGGATGTCCACAAAGTCCACCCCTATGAACCGGCCATCGTACCTTTTGAGCTGGCCACCCTTTATCATCCCCCAAGCACCATCGTTGAAAACTATGGCTACGATAGGGGTGCGCAAGCGGCGGGCTGTCTCCAACTCTTGGATGTTGAAGCCGAAGGCTCCATCGCCAGTAAGTAGGTAAACGGGCTTATCGGGCCTGGCGAGTTTGGCTGCTATGGCATAGGGCAGGCCCGCCCCAAGGTGGCCGGAATCGGCCGCCCAGAGGAAGGAGCGCGGTTCGTAAACGCGGTTGAGGTAATGGCTCCAGACTACTGTGTTCCCTCCATCCACTACGGTTATGGCTTCTCTGGGGAAGAACAGGCGCACTTCTTTAACCAGGCGGAGAGGGTGGATTGGCGCTTCCTCCTTTGAGGCCATTTCTTCAAACTGGGCAAGCCAAGCACTTTCGGCTTCCTTAGCCCCAGCGATGAAAGGAGCAGGAGGCCGCGGCCCTGTAAGCTTTTTCACTTCTTCAAGGATGGCCCTTAAGGTTGAGCGCGCATCCCCTACTATGGCCAAATCTACCGGTCGGTTCAAAGCGATGTTTTCCGGAGCAATGTCAATCTGTATCCACTTCTGCTCCCCGATTTCTCCCCACGCCGGGGGTCGCCCCCAGAAGTCTATATCCCCAAGCCTTCCTCCCACAAGCAGCACAACATCGGCGGAAGCCTGGGCAGCCATAGCCCCAAAGGAAGAAGCCAAGATGCAAAGGGGGTGGTCTTCGGGGATAGCTCCCCGTGCTCCTGGGCTGGTGGTAACCGCTGCACCAAGGTATTCGGCCAGTTCCCTGAGCTCTTGCCATGCTCCGGAGCGAAGGACCCCTCCCCCGGCATGGATGAGGGGCGATTGGGCTTCTACAAGCCACTTGGCCGCCTCCCGCACAAGCTCTGGGTCACCGGACGGTGGAACCTCGGCCCGATAAGCTGAAGGGTCAAGGATTTGGGCCTCTTCCTCCGGCCCGCTTGCGGTCAGCACATCGGAGGGGAAATCCAAGTGGACAGGGCCAGGCCTTCCGGAAGTGGCGATGCGGAAGGCCATCTGGATTAGTTGAGGAATCCTGCACCAATGGTAGACTACAGCATTCCACTTGGTGATGGGGCGGAAAAGGTTGAGCTGGTCAAGGCTTTGCATTGAGCCATGTTCGGGGTAAATCCTCCAGGTTTGGTTCTGAGCCGTTATCACCAGTATCGGGATAGAATCGGCAAAGGCAGCATAGACCCCAGGGACGAGGTCGGCTGCACCTGGGCCGACGGTTCCTGTGCACACCCCCACTTCACCGGTTACTCTGGCCCAGGCATCGGCCATGTGGGCCGCTGCTTGTTCGTGGCGGGTGGTAACAAACTGGAGGCCCGCTTCTTTTCCGAGCCTGTAGATGGCATCGGTAAAGGGGTTAAGCTGATCGCCAGGGATTCCGAAGACGTAGCGGACCCCTTCTTTTAGCAAGCATTTGACCAAAATTTCGGCCCCTTTAATCTCACCCATTGGGAATTAGCTCCTTTCCAGGCACTTTTCGGCTATGGCTGGGAGGGCCACAGCCACATCTTCCCTTATGACCACATCGGCTATGGAGTCGGCGTAAGTGCTCTGGAGGTTTACCACGATTAGTTTGGCGCCATTTTGGTAGGCCAAGGTAGGAAGTTCAGCTGCAGGGTAAACCTCCAGGGACGAGCCGGCAATTATCATGACATCGCACCGCTGAGCTTCTCCGACTGCTTCCAGGAAGACCCACTTCGGGAGCGGTTCGCCAAAGAGGATGACTTTGGGCTTCAGTATCCCACCGCACTGGCATCTTGGTATCTCGCCGAGCTCAAGGTAGTTGTGCAGGAAGCTTTCGGTAGGATAGGAGCGGCGGCATATTATGCATTCGGCCTCACGGATGTGGCCGTGGATTTCCAAGACCCTCTTGGAGCCGGCCTTTTGGTGGAGACCATCTATATTCTGGGTTATTACCGCTTTGAGCAATCCAGCCTCCTCAAGCTTAGCCAGGGCTATGTGGGCGGGGTTGGGCTTGCTTTCCAAAAGGGTTTTACCCAAAGGGCGGAACCACCCAAAGAAGCGTTCGGGATTTAACCGGAAAGCGTAGATAGAAGCCACGGCCATCGGGTCTACTTTCTCCCAAAGGCCTGAGCCTGGGCTTCTGAAGTCCGGGATTCCAGAGGGGGTGCTTATGCCGGCGCCTGTTAGAGCCACTACGTATTTGGACGAAAGGATAATCTGTGCCGCTTTCTCAACCTCAGTCATCATTCCCTCCAATCCCTTAGGAGCCGCGAACTGGCTCTACCTTCACAGCGCAAATCTTGTACTCCGGTATGCGGGCTATTGGGTCAAGGGCAGCATGAGTAAGGGCGTTGGCTGCGGCCTCGGCGTAGTGGAAGGGGATGAAGACTACCCCAGGCTTTATGCGATCGGTTAACCGCACGGCCACCTCTATTGAGCCTCGTCGGCTTGACACCTTTACCTTCTTGGCTCCGTTGAGCCCTATCTTTTCGGCATCGCTGGGGTTTATTTCCACATAAGGCTCAGGGGCTTCTTGTTCCAACTTGGGTGAGCGCCGGCTCATGGAGCCTGCGTGGTACTGGAACATAGTGCGGCCGGTGGTTAGGATAAACGGGTATTCTTCGTCGGGAAGTTCTGCTGCCTCGCGGAAATGGATGGCGTGGAAGCGGCCCAAGCCACGGGTGAATTTCTCTTTGTGAAGGTATGGGGTTCCGGGGTGCTCTATTGAGGGGACAGGCCACTGGAGCGAGCCTTCTTTGTCCAGCCTTTCGTAAGTCACACCACCGTAGCTTGGAGTCACTCTGGCGATTTCGGCCATTATCTCTTCAGGGGAGGAGAACTCAAACCCTTTAGCCCCAAGCTTCTTAGCCAGTTCGCAGATTATTTCCCAATCGGCTTTTGCCTCACCAGGTGGGTTCACAGCCTTGCGCACCCGCTGAATTCGCCGGTCGGTGCTGGTAAAAGTCCCATCCTTTTCGGCGAAGGATGCGCTGGGAAGGATTACATGGGCCAACTGCGCCGTTTCGGTGGGGAAAATGTCCTGGACTACAAGGAATTCAAGCTTCTCAAGGCACTCCTTAACGTGATGGATATCGGGGTCGGTAACCATTGGGTTCTCGCCCATTATGTATAATGCCCGAAGTTGGCCCTCGCCGGCAGCGTTGACCATTTCTACAACCGTTAGGCCGGGTTGCTCGGGAAGGCCTTCTACACCCCAGGCGGATTCAAACTTGGCCTTAGCTTCAGGGGATGTAACAGGCTGATAACCGGGGTAGACGTTAGGTAGACCTCCCATATCGCAAGCGCCCTGGACGTTGTTCTGGCCTCGGAGGGGGTTGACCCCAGCTCCGGGAATTCCGATGTTGCCAGTAAGCATGGCCAAGTTAGCGATGCTTTTGACGTTATCGGTTCCGGTGGTATGCTGGGTTATGCCCATGGCATAGAGTATGGCAGCAGGCTTGTTCTGGGCATAGAGGCGTGCCGCAGCTCTCAAATCGTCGGCGGGGATACCGGTGATTTCCTCTACTCGCTCCGGGGTGTATTCCTTTACCACTTTCCACATCTCTTCAAAGCCTTCGGTCCGCTTCTCTATGAACTCTTGGTCTGCAAGTTCTTCAGTGATGATGACGTTCATCAAGCCGTTTAGCCAGGCCACATCAGTTCCAGGGCGCGGACGGAGGTAAATGTCGGCCAGGCGGCCTATCTGCACTTCCCTGGGGTCAATGACAATGATTTTTGCCCCTCTCTCCTTAGCCTCCATTACGTGGCTGGCGATAAGGGGGTGAGCTTCGGTGGTATTGGAGCCGGTGATTAGGAAGCAGCGGGTATACTGGCTGAACTCGGGGATGGAGTTGGTCATAGCACCGCTGCCGAAAGAGGCGGCCAGACCGGCCACCGTAGGGCTGTGTCAGAGCCGGGCACAGTGGTCCACGTTGTTGGTTTTGAAGAATGAGCGGGCGAGTTTCTGCAGCAGGTAATTCTCCTCGTTCGTGCATTTAGCCGAGCTAAAGAAGCCTATAGCTTGGGGGCCATAAGTGTCACGGATTTGGAGGAGCTTTTCGGCAATCAGGCTGAGGGCTTCGTCCCAAGAAGCTTCTCGGAAGCTTCCTCCTTCCCGTATCAGCGGCTTTTTCAGCCTATCAGGATGGTTGACGAAAGCGGTGGCGTTCCAGCCTTTTATGCAGAGCTTGCCACGGCTTACCGGGTGTTCTTTTGCTGGCAACACCCCTACGATTTCTCCATCCAAGACCTGGATGTAAAGCCCGCAGCCAGCGCCGCAGTATGGGCAAACGGTGAGAACGTTCTTATATTCCATGCTTTCCTCCTCCTATTCCCTGATGGCTGCATCGGCAAGGGTAAGGGGAAGGGGCGGAGCCGCTTCCAAATCAGCTCCAGGCTCGTACCCCAGCATCTCCTTGACATCCTGCCGGATTAATTCGTAGAGGACGGTCAAAGGTATGTGTGCAGGGCAAGTTAATTCACACTGACGGCAGAGGACGCATCGGGTAGCCATATGCATGGCTCGGATTAAGTGGAAGGAGGGGAAAGGCGGGGCCAATACCCCAGGCTCAACCCAAAGGGGGTCTTCCAGAGCGCAAGATTCGCAGAAGCATTCGGGGCAGATGTTGCGGCAGCCGTAACATTTGATGCACTTGGCAAACTGCTTCTGCCAGAAGGCCCTTCTTTCTTCCAAAGGAATCTTGGGGTATTCAGCCAATAGAGGGTGAGGTGAACCGGCCGGAGCCGGTTGGCCGAAGGTTTTGCCCTGAGGCCACTTTTCAAGGCGAGGGAAGGGGTCAGCGCAGTGGCATTCTTCAGCTTCTTCGGCAGTGCAGGCAACTCCGAAGACGTAAAGCCTCTGGGGGTCTACCTGATTTCGCTTCGCCATTTCCGCCAAAGCGCGCAGGTCGCAACCCCTGGCCACTACTCCGAAGTGGGCCTGCGGGTAGCGTTTCTGGAGCAAGGACACGATAGGGCCGAGTGGGTAACGTGGCTCCAGAGCCAATTGGGACAAATCGTCCCCAGGGCGAAAGAGGTAAGGGGCAGTGCCTTCCACTGCCTGCCGCAGTCCAATTACCCCATCCAATTCCTTAAGCTTTTGCGCTAAGTGGTCCCTCAATGCTTCCATGATTTCTGCATTCTCAGCCATGTTTTTCCTCCTCTCACCCCTTAATTTCCCTTTCAATTGGGCCAAGGGCTCGGATAGTTTCCACGAACTCTTTTGTCACCTTAGCGAATTTTGTGCTCTCGGCCGATGATACCCAATCCAGGCGCAGGCGTTCAGGATTTATGCCGAAGTAAGCCAAGAGCTTGCGCAAAAGCGGGATACGTTTTGCCGTCCGGTGGTTACCGCTTATGTAGTGGCAATCGCCGATGTGGCAACCGAGGACCAATACTCCATCGGCGCCGGCTCTGAAGGCTCTGATTATCATTTCCGGGGAGACCCGGCCCGAGCACATTACCCTTATAGGCAATATGTTAGGGGGCGATTCTAAGCGGGCTACTCCGGCATTATCAGCGCCAGCGTAGGAGCACCAATTGCAGAGGAAAGCGACAATTTTGGGTTCAAATTCCTCGGCCATGGGTCCACTCCGTGTTTGAGAAATTTTCCACAACAAGTTTACCACAAAAGGCCAAGGCGGTCAATATCCAGGTGTAGCTGGGTAAGTCCCAGAATTGAAATTTGCCTTCGTGCGCAGTTTGTGGTATAAGTAACAATGCTCAAGGGAGAAACGTGAGGGAAAGGGCAAATATAAGGCCAAAGGGTTTAAATAAGAGTGCAAAGCTCACCTCTGCAGAGGTGAGCTTTTTATTTCAATCCAGGAGGGGAGGATATGAGCACCGAATTGAATCTTTTTGCGATAGCTCAAAAACAACTGGATGAAGTGGCAAAAATACTTAAGCTTGACGAGGCCACCCATGAGCTCCTCAGGTGGCCCATGAGGGAGTTCCACGTCCGTATCCCGGTGCGCATGGATGACGGAAGGGTTAAGGTGTTTGAGGGCTTCCGTGTCCAATACAACAATGCCCGTGGTCCCATGAAGGGTGGAATTCGCTTCCACCCCCAAGAGACGATTGATACCGTGCGGGCTTTGGCTGCGTGGATGACTTGGAAGACGGCAGTGATGGATTTGCCACTCGGCGGCGCCAAGGGCGGCATCGTCTGCAACCCCAGAGAGATGAGCGAACGGGAACTGGAGCGCCTTTCCCGGGGGTACATCCGGGCCATCGCGTATGCTATCGGTCCGGAGATTGATGTCCCGGCCCCGGACGTTTATACGAATGCCCAGATTATGGCCTGGATGCTGGACGAATATGAGAAAATCGTCGGCCATAGCGCTCCAGGGGTCATCACGGGTAAACCTCTCTCTATGGGCGGTTCTGCCGGACGGAGTGGCGCGACCGGGCTCGGGGTCATCTTCACGATTCGCGAGGCACTCAAAGTCCTGGGGATGGATCCCCGCTCCACGACGGCGTCCGTGCAGGGCTTCGGCAATGTGGGGCAGCATGTCGCAATCTACTATCAGGACGTCCTCGGTGGGCGGGTGGTTGCGGTCTCGTGCTGGGACCACAAGGACCGTAAGGCGTACACCTACACCAGGAAGGACGGCGTGGACCCGCGCTTCCTGCAGAGCATCACCGACACCTTCGGGACCATTGACCGGGAGGCGGCGGAGAGGGCCGGGTATGAGGTCCTTGATGGAGATGCCTGGCTGAAAATGGATGTGGACGTCCTGATCCCCGCGGCCGTGGAAAATGTCATCACGGCTGAGACGGTCGGCCTAATTTCGGATAAGGTCCGCATCCTGGCCGAAGCGGCCAACGGCCCCACGACCCCTGAGGCCGACAAAGTCCTGCAGGAGAGGGGAATTTACGTGATTCCTGACATCCTGTGCAACGCCGGAGGAGTGACCGTGTCCTACTTTGAGCAGGTACAGAACGCCTACAACTACTACTGGGATGTGGACACGGTGAACGAGCGGCTGGATAAGAAGATGACCGCCGCCTTCCATGCGGTGCACCAGACGGCGCAGCAGTACAAGGTGAACAACCGGATGGGGGCGTACATCGTGGCGGTGAGCCGGGTGGCGGAGGCCTGCCGGCTGCGCGGCTGGGTGTAGGTTTTTCCCGTGATTGTTCAAAATTCGGCAAAGGGGAGAAGAGAGGCACTTCTCTCCGCTGCTCTTGTTTTTCTTCTCAAACCCCTCAGGCCAGCAGGAGATCCAGTGGCGCTCCCCCCTGGTTCAAATGATTCCCGCACCATGCCAGAAGTCGGCTGACATTGACTTTGTACCCCCGCATGCTCCGATACCGCTCTTTCACCCACCACCCAATCGCCCGCTCCGCCGCATTGTTGGTCCCGTCTATCTGTTCACCATTTCGCCCCTTCCACTTCCGATACCGGGTCAACCGACCCCACAGATTCCAGCGATCCAGCAACAGTAACCGAATCCGATACGCGACGCTCGCCTTCTCCCCCTCCCGAGGCGGCGAGGCCCCCAGATACCGCTCCAGCATCGTTTCCAACTCCTTCTCTTGTTCCGGTTGCCTCTCCCGCACCAACTTCTTCAACCGGTCCAAATCCGCTACCGCCTGCTCGGGAGCCACTCCGATGGCCCTCAACGACCCATCGCGGTCCTCTTTCGCCAGAGACCGTAACTCTTCCACCAACTGCTCCGTGTTCCGCTGCACGTGACTATTGCAGACCTGGTGGGACAACCCCAGATCATCCGCATCATCCGTGACCAGGAGCTCAGCCCCCACCGCCTCTGCCACCGGTTGAAGCCACTCCTTCAGGCTCTGCGCATCCTCCCCTTCCAATCCTTCCACACACACCACCAACCCGCTGACCGCATCTACCGCGACCCCAATGGGATACCATTTCCCTTTCACCTTCACGGAGGTCACATCACTCCCCAAAGCCGGGACCCGAACCCCTTCCATTACCCTGTCCCTTCTCAGGCCGGGAACCTTCCGGGCCGCTTCCTGGACCGTGTAATACACCAGGGTCTTGCTCATAAAGAGGCCCAGAGCCTCCAACAGCAGCGAAACGGCCCCGTAACTCAGGCCCAGCAGGTAGAGGGCAACCGCCAATCCCTTCACCCGCTGGGAAAAGTGATCCCGGGAGACCCCGGTCGGATAAACCCGAAAGGTGTGGCCGCAGCGGAGACACCGATACCGCCGGGCTGTGACCTCCCGATGCTGGGTGTCCCGCAGCGGTTTGGGGACTTCCTGCACCAAACGGAAGTGTCTCCCCTTACATCCTGGGTAAGGGCAGGACTGGGGGACCTGGAACGCATCTGGCTTCACCGGGGCAGACGAAAGAGCAGTCGCATCTCTCCTCCTCTCACAAGCACAATTGTCTCCAATTATACCCCGATTTTACCAACAGGTGAACAATCACGCAGCGTTGAAGCCATACTTCATATACTCACGTTCAAAGGCCAGGAGAATCCGCTCAGCGATTTCCCGTGCCTTTCGGTCGCTTGTTAGCTCGTGAAAAGTTAGGTAAAGCTCTGCAGCGAAAGCGTTTTCCTCCAGAGGCTTTTGCCGGATTCGCAGGGCTCCGATTGCTTGTGGCTCTGCGGGTCGGTCGTAGAAGCCGCCGCCCTCCCAATCGGCTAAAGATGATTCCAAGCACAGGCGCAATTTGATAGCTCGCTCCAGAAAACGGCGTTCTCCGGTCCGCTGGAAAGCAGCCAGAGCTGCTCGGGCGTAATGGACTTGATCCCCAAGGAGCTTAAGTGCTCCCTTCTTCTGAATGTCCACGTAATGGTAGAGAGCACCGGTAGAGGGGTCAAAAGCCAATGCCCAAACGCTGTCCAGATTGCGGATGGCCATCTCTCGCAGTTGAGCATCGCCCAGCATATCGGCCGATATAAGCAAGGCTAAGGCCATCTGAGCGTTCCAATTCGTATAGATTGTGCGGTCTACTGCCGGCGGAGGACGCATCATCCGCTCTTTGAGGGATAAAGCGTAGTACTCTTCGTCGGCTTCTTGGCTTCCCCAAAAGACTCCCAGCTCTGGCTCGTAGAGCGTTCGCTTTACATATTCCAGCCCTTTTATCGCCGCTTCCTTGAGTCTTTCATCCCGAAGGACTTCTGAAGCATACAAGTAGACCGGAATCAGACGAGCGTGGTCTTCCAGCATCTTTTCAAAGTGCGGAATGCTCCAATCGCATGTGGTGGAGTAACGGAACCACCCTCCTTCCACTTGGTCGTACAGCCCGCTGTCTGCCATTGTGCGGAGAGTGTGCTGGACCATATCGGCAAGCTTTGCATTTTGGCGGCCGCTTTGGACGTATTCCACTATTAGGAGAAGGTTAACTTCAGGTTGGGGGAATTTGGGGGCTTTGCCGAACCCACCGTAAAGTGGGTCGTAAGCGCGGGCAATTAGCTCCAGCAGGTTTAGGATTATTAACCGTGAAAGCTTAGCACCGGCCCTCGCCATCGGGCGGGCGAGCTCTTCTCGGCGCCTGGTAATCTCTTGGAGCTTGCGTCGGATTTCCTCACGGTTGCTTCGGTAATATTGGAGTAGCTGTTGGAGGATTTGGCGCATCTGTTCCGGCGGAATGTAGGTGGCGCCAAAGAGGATTTCTCCCTCAGGGGTAAGGAAAGCCGTAGTTGGTCACCCACCCATGTTGTAGCGGGCATTGATGTCGGGCCGGCGGTCAGTGTCTACCCGGATGGGGATGAAATGGGTATTGATGATTTCGGCAATTTCAGGGTCTGAATAAGTGCCGGTATGGACCGGGTCACCGGGGATGCCTCGGTCCATAACGTGGCACCAGTGGCACCAGCTGGCCGAGATGCTGAGCAGGATTAGTTTGTCCTGTTCCCGCGCCTCTCGGAAAGCTTCTTCCCCCCACTCTCGCCATTGCACTCGCATTACTTCCTCCTTTTGACAAGCTTGCGTTTTTGCGGTAGCATTTTACCATGCCTTTGAATTCTTAGTCAATGGCTAAAGTTATGGCGGTATTCCTGCTGGCTTTGATTTTTGCCTTTCTGAACGGTTTCCACGATAGTGCTAACATTGTGGCGCTGGCCATCTCCTCCAAGGCTATCAGGCCAGGCAAGGCCTTGGCCCTTGCGGCTTTGGCCGAGTTTGTTGCCCCCTTTGCCTTCGGAGTAGCCGTGGCCACTACCATAGGCCACGACCTTGTAGAGCCAAAATCCATGCGGGTTGAAGCCCTTGCCGTAGCCTTGGCCTCGGCTATTGTGTGGAGTCTGATAACCTGGTACAAGGGTATACCCTCAAGTTCTTCCCACGCTTTGCTGGGGGGAATCATAGGGGTCGCAGTGGCCAGCGGAGGGCTTTCAATTGTCAAGCCTTACGGGCTATACAAAGTGGTCCTCTCCCTTTTCCTATCCCCCCTTCTGGGTTTCATTGGCGGCTTCTTCTTGATGAAGATAACCCTTTGGCTGGCCAGAGGGGCTTCTCCGCGGGTTAACTTGCTTTTCAAGCGAGCACAAATAGCTGCAACTGTGATGCTGGCCCTGAGCCATGGCTCCAACGATGCCCAGAAGTCAATTGGGGTTATGGCCATGGCGTTAGCGGGAATGAGAGGGGGCGAGGATTTCTTCATCCCCAGTTGGATTAAGCTCCTCTGCGCTGCCGCCATAGCGGCTGGGGTCGGAGCGGGGGGCTGGAGGATAATGAGGACCGTAGGTGGCAAATTCTACAAGATTCGGCCCATTCACGGCTTCTCGGCCCAGCTAAGTTCCGTAGGGGTAATACTTGGGGCAGTCCTTACTGGCGGGCCTGTGAGCACTTCTCAGGTAGTGAGCTCGGCTGTTGTCGGTGTCGGTAGTGCCGAGAGGCTTTCCAAAGTCCGCTGGAAAGTCTTCAGGGAAATCGCTCTTTCCTGGCTTGTAACCTTCCCCTTAACTGCTCTCATCGCCTGGGGCTTATCCCTCCTGCTTCGCCTCGGAACATAATAGGCTCCTCCGGCGTCTTAATTGATGGAAACCATAGCCGGAGGTGCGGGGATGAGGGCGAAAGTCTTTAGGGCTATAGGGTTGGTTTTACTGGCTTTCCTCTTTCTCTCCTCGCCGGTCCTGGCCGATGGAATCATCATCCCTTACCCACCTAAGCCTCCTATGCCCCCGATTTCAACCTTGGAGATAAAGTATCACAGGGTTAACGTGAGCATAAGGGACCAGGTGGCCGTGACCAAGGTTGACCAGCTTTTCTACAATCCGAACCCTTTCCCGGTGGAAGGGGTTTACGTTTTCCCCTTCCCTGAGGAGGCAGCTATTTCGGCTTTTTCCATGTATGTTGATGGCAAGAAGCTTGAGGGCAAGCTCCTCAAGAAAGATGAAGCTCGCCGCATCTACGAAGAAATCGTGGGGAAATCCAAGGACCCTGCTCTCCTGGAGTATGTTGGGCAGAATGCTTTCCAAGCCAGCATTTCCCCCATCCCTCCCAAAAGTGAAAGGAGGGTTCAGGTTGAATACACCGAACTACTCCGCTACGAGGGCGGAATCGTTAAATACATCTACCCTTTGGACACAGAACGCTTCTCCGCCAGGCCGATAGAGGAGGTGGCCATAAACGTTGAAATCGTTTCCCAAAAGCCTCTCAAGCTCATCTACTCCCCAAGCCATAAAGTCAGCATTGAGCGGAGCGGGGAAAACAAGGCCGTTGTGGGATACGAGGAGAAGAACGTCCTACCCGACAGGGACTTTGCCCTTTACTTCTCTTTCTCCTCCGAGGATATAGGCCTTAACCTTTTGAGCTACAAGCCGGCAGATGAGGATGGCTTCTTCATCCTTTTCCTTTCGCCTGCTATCCGCCAGGAAGAAGAGAAGATAGCCAAGGACGTGATATTCGTGCTGGATGTTTCTGGCAGCATGGAGGGGGAGAAGCTTCGTCAAGCCAAGGAAGCGTTAAAGTTTGTCCTATCTCGCCTGGGCTCGGGGGACCGCTTCAACGTTTTAGCCTTTTCCACCGGGGTATCTCTATTTGCCGATTCCCTCGCGCCAATTTCAGAAAAGGAAAAGGCCTTGGAGTTTGTGGAGGGACTCTCGGCCCATGGAAGCACCAACATCTACCAGGCCCTAATGGAAGCCCTCTCCCAGGTAGAAGACCGGCCAACCTACATAATTTTCCTGACCGATGGCTTGCCGACGGTTGGGGTTACTGATGTCCGCCAGATAGTGGAGGATGTTGGGGAAAAAGCCCCTAAGAACATCCGCCTCTTCACCTTCGGCGTCGGGGACGATGTCAATACTTTCCTTCTGGATAAGTTGGTCTCTGAACACAGGGGGATAAGCACCTACGTGCGGCCGGGTGAGGATTTAGAGGCTGCCATCTCTACGTTCTATTCCCGCATAAGTTCCCCAGTCCTTACCGATGTGGCCTTGGATTTCAAAGGAATCAGGGTGCGTGACCTATACCCCTATCCATTGCCTGACCTCTTTGCGGGCACCCAGCTTGTAGTGGTTGGGCGATATCAAGAGGGTGGCAAAGCCACCGTGACCCTTAAGGGCAAGAGGGGTGAGAAAGAAGAGGCATTCTCTTGGGAGGCTGAGTTCCTCAAGAGGGGAGGGGAGGAATTCATCCCCAGGCTCTGGGCCTCGCGACGCATAGGCTACTTGATGGAGCAGATAAGGCTTCACGGGGAGAACAAGGAAATCGTAGACGAAATCGTGTCCCTCTCCTTGCGCTATGGGATTATAACCCCTTACACCTCTTTCCTGGTGGAGGAGGAGGTCTTAACCCGAGAGGAAAGGGAGGAAGCGGTGAGGAAGCTCATGCCTGGCCTGACCACGGCTCCTCAAGCTTCCTTCGGCGGTGCTGAAGTTCAGAAGAGCGTGGTTCAGAGAAACCTCCAGGAAGCGGTGATGCCTGCTCCATCTCCGGCCAGTGCGAAGGTTAAGCAAGTGGGGAGCAAAACGTTCATCTTTAAGGATGGGGTTTGGATTGATACAACTTTTGAGCCTGAGAGGATGGAAGTAGTAAAGGTGCCCTTCGGTAGCGAAACCTATTTCCGTCTCCTGGCGGAAAACCCCCAGCTTGGCCGCTACTTTTCCTTAGGGAAGCGGGTCATAGTGGTGGAAAGGGGCAAAGCTTATGAGGTAGTAGAAGAAGGGCTGGCTAAGCCGGAGCAGAAATCCGGCTTGCTTGATGCTCTCCTGCGTCTGATCCGCAAAGTTTTTAAACGTTACTAAGGGGAGTAGGGGGTTACGGACGGGAAGGTTCCGTAACCCCCTCCTTCTCCTTCACCTAAGGTGCCCAAGACCAATCGGGATTCCTACCTCCGGCGTTTAATTTAGTCATTCCATGCGTCAGCGCCGTTTCACCACTTCCGTCTACGTTGATGACAAAGATGTCAAAAGTGCTTCCTTCAAAGCGAAGCTCTGAATAGTATACAAGCTGCTTCCCGTCTGGCGACCACGAAGGTGCTTTATTGGCCCCGCCGCAGCCTCGCGGATGTTCTGTCACTTGCTGCATACCCGTGCCGTCTGCCTTCATGATGTAAACCTCAAACTTGCAACCTGCCGGCTCGCCATCAAAGGCGATGTATTTCCCATCCGGTGACCATTTAGGGGAATGTAAAGGGCCGGCCTGGAGCAAGCGCACATTGGACCCATCCGCATTCATGACGTAAATGCCATACTTTCTACCACCTCCACCGCCGCTGAAGACGATCTGCTTCCCATCCGGCGAAAAGTCCGGGTAATCCTCACTGATATCGGGGGTATTAGTCAGATTGGTGACCCCGCTACCGTCCGCGTTCATCACGAAGATGTCCAGAAGCCCAGGCTTGATGACCCTGGAGAAGATTATCTTCTTCCCGTCTGGAGACCAGCGGGGGTTGAGTTCCCACTCTGAGCTGTGCGTCAAGCGGGTCTGATTAGAACCATCGGCATTCATGACGTAAATCTCCCAGTTGCCATCCCGCATAGTTGTGAAAGCAATGCGCTTACCGTCTGGCGACCAGGAGGGGTACATGTCATCGCCGCGGGAATTGCTGATGGCGGTAATGCCGGTTCCATCCGTATTCATGACAAAGATTTCACTTGAAGCACCCGGCACTGTCCAGCCGGTTGCGTCAAAGACTATGCGGGCTGTAGAAGGAGGCTTTGGGAAGCCGGTCGGGGTTACTTTGGCCGGGGCTGTGGTTGGTGTCCCTCCATAGACTTGCGTGCCCTGCTGGCTTGTAGCAGGGGGCGTGGCTATTGGCAAAGCTGTTGCTTGCGTTTCAGAGGGCTTAGGGGTGGCCTTTGGCGTAAGCACCCCGCAAGCCAGGGTTGTCACGGCAAAGGCTGTTACTGCTAAAACGGTATAGGCTAATCTTTTGCTCATTCCATCTCCTCCTTTTGGTAATCACCAGGCCAAGCAGTCCAGTGTTTCTGGCCTCAGCCTACTGCAAAGCCCTGGCTCCTTCTGCCCTTAGGAGGCCTGCAGTAGCCTCAATCCTTAAATTGAAAACTTTTCAATATTTGCTCAAAGGTGCCGGAGTAGGTTGCAAACGACCCAGGCAAGGCATGGAAAGAAAGCACATAGATTACCCCATCCTTCTCCAGCCAGATGTCGCGGAATTGCCACCAGGGCTCGCCCCATGGACGCTTGTAGGTAATCTCGTAACCCGATAACTTGCCCTGTTCAAACCGTCGGGTTGATACGTCCCGAGGCTCGGGGAGAGCCTTTTGGTAAGCTTGTGTGAACCGGGTTTCAAGGTCTTGGCCCTCTGGCAGTGGGGAAGAGGCCACTGCGAAGAAAGCCTTGCCTTTTCCCCGGTCAGGGGGATGCTGTATCATCACAAGTGTTTGCACGCCGAGGCCGTAATACCCTCCTGATGAGGCAGACTGACCGAAGACTTCTTCCATCGTCTGCCAACCGGCCGGGATAGTAAAAGTGAAAGCTTCATGCTTGTAGGTACGCGGGCCCATAGGGACACAGGCTGCCAAAAACAAAAGCCCGAAAAAGCTTGCTATTCGTTGCAAAGTAGACATCTCTCACCTCACTAAAGTGCAATTGGACTCCTTTAGCCAGGAGCAGACCCTACTCCTTGCTCTTCTTTTGACGGCTGTAGCGCTGCATCATAGACGATGATAGCTTTCTGTCCTGGCATCTGCACATCGGCCCAGCGGCCGTGGGGCGGAAGAGGGACGCCGTCGGCCCAAGCAGGAGGTGGTGCGAGGGTAAGGGAGAGGATTACAATCGCTCCCAATGAAATGGACAGCCACTTGCTATAGCGCATAGTTTGCTCCTCCTCAGCAGGCAATAAGCCGCGGGTTGCCAGTGAAGAAGGCTGTTGCTTACGCCTGCTTTTATAGAACCTAACCGGCTTGTCCGCAACTGGGGCGAAATTTAGGCGTTTGCCTAAATTTGGCTTCAATTGCGGCTGTATAGGTGATTACTTCGGCGCTAAAAGCAGCATAGCATGAATTTTGAGTTTTGTCAAATTAAGCGGGAAAGCTTTTAGGATTAGCCTGATGAGCCTCGTAACGGGAGCTTTATTGTCATTGCCTTAGTGAGGCTTAAAAGAGCAAGTTTGGCTCCAGCGACAACTTGGGCCGGATGCGGAAAAACCTGGCCTTGCTATTCAACGGCTGGGATTAGATTCTCCAGCGACAATAGCCAGCACCTGTGCGGTAACCCAGGCAGCCGCGCTTAGCCAGCCCTGTCGTCAACTTTAACCGTAGTGCCACTATGCCCACACTTTGCGGAGGCTGGCCACAAGCTAAAGGCCCAAGGAGGCCGTTTTTCCTACTCTTCGGGGGCTATGGTATAATTTTCCACACCTTTAAAAGGAGAAAGGCCTATGGCTCTAAATGCCCCTTTCTGGCGAACTTCCATAACTTATTTTGAGCCCAACGTCATACGCATACGGGGCTACGCCATAGAAGAAATCATTGAGAACCTTTCCTTCGGGGATGTTTTCTTCCTCCTAATCAAGGGTGAAATCCCCAAGCGCAACGAGGGAAAGCTGATTGAAGCCATTTTCGTGTCCTGTTGCGACCACGGCTTCTTGGCCCCTTCGGTTAATGCGGCCAGGTTCGCTGCTTCCGGTGGGGTTCCATTGCCTCAGGCAGTGGCAGCGGGCCTTTTGGCCATCGGGAAGTATCACGGAGGAGCTATTGAGGATTGTGCGGCCCTCCTCAAATCCCTCGCTAACGCATCCCCCGAGGAAATCCGAAGGGTAATCCGAGAAAAGCTTGCCCGAAAGGAACGCATCCCCGGCTACGGTCACCCCATCCACACTGCCGACCCCCGCATCAAAGCTCTCTGGCGAAAGGCTCAGGAGCTTGGCCTGGCCGGAAGCTACGTTGACCTCGCTTTTGAAGTGGAGAAAATCCTGCAGGAAGAGGCAGGCAAGCCTATAAAGTTAAACGTGGATGGGATTATCGCTGCCCTGGTTTTGGAAATGGGATTTGACCCATCCGTCGCTTCCGCCTTCTTCCTTATCTCCAGGACCCTTGGCCTTGTGGCCCACGTTTACGAGGAAGTGACGAGGGAGAAGCCCTTCCGTGTGGTCCCAAAGGAGGATACTTTCTACGATGGGCCTCCTCCTCGGACCCTCGCTTCCCAGGTAAGCAAAGCGCCCGCCGATGGCGCGGATAACTCACTCAAGGAGGAATAGCCATGGATTTCAGCTGGAGCGAAGAGGAAAAGCTTTGGCGTAACACAGTCCGAGACTTTGCCCAAAAAGTCATAGCCCCAAGGGTGAGGGAAATTGACACCGAAGAGCGCATCCCTGACGAAATAATCAAGGGGATGGCCGAACTTGGGCTCCTGGCTCTGACTGTCTCCGAGGAATACGGGGGGATGGGAGCTTCCTGGACAATGGCTACAATCGCCGCTGAAGAGCTTGGCCGGGCCGATATAAGCCTGGCAGTGCCAGTTTTATACTTGGTGGAAGCAGCATGGGGCTTCATCTTTGACCGCTACGGCACCCCCCAGGCTAAGGAGGAATACCTGCCCAAAGTAACCAAGGGCGAGGCTTTCTTGGGAATCGCCACCACCGAGCCCGAAGGAGGCTCCGATATACTTGGAGCTTGCCGCACTAAGGCCGTCAAGGAAGGAAACCATTGGGTCCTGAACGGAGAAAAGGTTTACATAAGCGGTGTCTTGGAATCCCTCCGCTGGGGTGGGATACACCTTACCTTGGCTCGGACCGATTTCAACCCCGAGGCTGGCCACAGGGCTTTTACCTTCTTTGCCGTCCCCCTGAAGGATACGCCAGGCATTACTACCACCCGCTTCATAGACATGGGAAGAATGGGCATATCTACCGGCGGCTTCCATATGGACAACGTCCGTCTACCTGAACACTACATGGTTGGGGAATTGAACCGAGGTTTCTATCATGCCATGGAAGGCTTCACTGCGGCCCGGGTCCTCATAGGGGCTACATGCATCGGTGCGACAGAAGCAGTCCTGGAGATGGGGATAGAGCACATAAAGCAGCGGCGAGCCTTTGGTCGCCCCCTTGCCTCCTACGAAGGAATCCAATTCCCGCTGGTTGAGCACTATACTAACCTGGAACGCAACCGCCTTTTGGTCTACAAGGCCGCCTGGATGCTGGACAAGCTTTACAAAGAGAAAGCTTTTACCCACCACGACACGGCCCTAATCGCTGCCATGGCCAAACTCAGGGCGCCAATTGACGGCTTTGCGGCAATGAATGAGGTGGCCGACTGGTTCGGAGCCTTGGCTTACACTAAAGAGGCACCAATAGAGATGGGGATAAGGGGGATTCGCTCCTATTCAATTGGGGCGGAAGGGGCCCAGAACATAATGCGCTTAATCATCGCTCGGGAAATCTTAGGCCCGGAGTACCTCCCTTATAGACAATGAGCGGGCTCAGAATCCTTAAGGACAACGAGATAAACCTTGAAGAATGGGATGATTTCACCCGTCGTTTCCGCTATGGCCATATCCTCCAGAGCTCACTCTGGGGGAAGCTGAAAGAGGGCTTCGGCTGGAGGGCAAGGCGAATCCTGCTGCTCAAAGATGGCTTGCCCCTGGCCGGAGCCCAAATCCTCTTCCGGCCCCTCCTCCCAGGCCTCCCAAAGCCAGTTGTGGCCTACATCCCCAAAGGCCCAATCCTCCCCCCTGATGAGAGCGAGGCCGCTCGGCTTCTGCTGGATGCCATCCATGCCTGTGCCAAGGAAGAAGGCGCAGTTTTCCTCAAGGTTGAACCCGATTGGCTGGATTCTCCGCAAGCAGAAGCAATCCTAAAAAGCTGGGGATTTATCCCGGCTCGCACCATCCAGCCCCGTAGCACAATTGTGCTTGACATAACACTATCGGAAGAAGAAATCCTGGCCAGGATGAAACATAAAACTCGCTACAACATAAAGCTTGCTTCCAAGAAAGGGGTGAAGGTGCGTCCGGGAAGCCTTAACGATGTGCCGACTTTCTACCAGCTCATGGTGATAACTTCCAAGCGGGATCGCTTTGGCATTCATACTCTTGGCTATTACCGTAGGGCTTTGGAGCTTTTTGCCCCTTCGGGCGATGGAATCCTGCTCCTGGCTGAGTACGAGGGAGAGCCCTTAGCTGGGCTTATGGCCTTCAAGTGGGGGGAGAGGGCCTTCTACATGTACGGAGCTTCTTCCGACCGCCACCGCAACCTCATGCCCAATCACCTGCTGCAGTGGGAAGCCATCCTATGGGCCAGGAGAGAAGGATGCGTGACTTACGACCTTTGGGGCATACCCGATGAAGTAGGCCGGGAACCGGAACGCTACCAGGATGAACTTCCGGAGCGCACTGGTGGCCTTTGGGGTGTTTACAGGTTCAAGCGTGGCTTTGGTGGCAAAGTAATCCGTTACGTAGGGGCATGGGATTGGGTCTATTCCCCCCTTTGGTATAGCCTATACAAGCTGGCTTTAAGGTTCTTCAGGCTTTAAGCTCAGCCTCCTTGGGTTATGGCCTCCGGTTGGCCTCCGCCGACCTTCATTTAGGCAAATCGCCAGAAGCTTCCTGGTTCTCTCCACAATTCCGGGTAACCCGCCGTGTTCCTCTTTTTGCCATTTGCTAACCCTTAGGCTATAATTTGGAGGAAAACCTTTGGGACGAAGCTTAGGGTGCTATGGTTGGAGAGGTAGAATTAAGGGTAAGGTTTGCGGAAACCGATGCGCAAGGTGTCGTTTACTATGCCAATTACTTCGTCTGGTTTGAAGTAGCCAGGGTAAATTTCCTGCGGTCCTTGGGCTTCAGTTACGCCGATGCGGAAAAGGCAGGGATAGGCTTTGTAATAGCCGAGGCTTCCTGTCGCTACTTAGCCCCGGCTCGCTTTGATGACTTGATTAAAATAAGGACACGGGTGGAAGAGGTGAAAAACTCCAGCTTCACCCTATCCTATGAGGTTCTGAACGCTCAAACAGGCCAGCTTCTGGCCCAGGGCCGAACAGTCCAGGTCTTCGTAGACATGAAAGGGAGCCGAAAGCCTATCCCAATACCTCCTTCCCTAAAGGAGGCATTGGAGAAAGCCCGAGATGGAAAAAATCTTGAATAAGATTGTGCGGATAGAAGGCCAGGTAAAAGGCATAAGGGAAATGGTAGAAGAGGGGCGGGAATGCACCGAGATTTTAACCCAAATCATGGCCGCCAGGGCAGCCTTGGAAAGCGTGGCATTGGATTTGGTTGATGGCTACCTTGAGCAGTGCATTCCGGAAGCTGACCGCAGGAAATTGGTCCAAACCCTTAAACTTTTTCTGAGGAGATGGTAAAAATGGCCGAACCAATGGAAGTAAACGCCGATACTTTCTCTAAAGAAGTCTTAGAAGAGACTGTCCCCGTTCTGGTGGACTTTTGGGCTGAGTGGTGCGGCCCTTGCCGGATGCTTGCCCCGGTTGTAGAGGAAATTGCGCGGGAGATGGATAAGAAGGTAAAAGTGGTTAAAGTCAATGTGGATTTGAACCCTTCTCTCGCCGCTTCCTACGGGATAATGGGAATTCCGACCCTTATCCTTTTCAAGGGCGGGAAGCCCGTGGAAAGGCTTATAGGATACATGCCCAAAGCCAAGATTGTGGAAGCCATAAACCGCCACATTTAGGTGAAGGAGGTGATGGGGAACAATGCCTAAGAGGACGTATCAGCCCAAAGTGCGGCACCGTTTCCGAGTGCATGGTTTCCTGGCCAGGATGAGGACAAAGGGCGGGAGAAAGGTGTTGAAGGCCAGGCGGCTTAAAGGGCGATGGCGCCTTACTGTTGATTGATGCGGTTTAAGCTCTGGCACCTTCGGCTCAAGGACCCTGGGCGGATTGAGGAGCTGAGGCGTGAAGGGACGGCCTGGAGTAACCCATATGTGGTGCTTTTAGGTTTGCCGGGAGAGCCTGGGAAGTTGCGGGTGGCTTTTTCCTCCAGCCGTAAGATAGGGAAGATAGTGCACCGCAACCGGGCCCGCAGGCTCCTCAGGGAAGCCGTTAGGTTGAACCAGCACCACATCAAAAAGGGGTGGGACCTTCTATTTATAGCCAAGGCCGGCCTGGCCGAAGCCTCCTTTGAACAAGCCCAGGAAGCAGTAAGAGAAGTCCTTAAGAAAGCACACTTGTGGCAGGAGGAGATAGATTGAAAAAATTGGCCCTCCTTTTAATCCGTTTTTACCAAAAATTCATCTCGCCGCTTAAACCCCCAACCTGCCGTTTCTACCCTTCTTGCTCTGAATACACCTATCAGGCCATAGCCCGCTATGGCTTGCTTAAGGGGGGATGGTTGGGGCTAAAGCGCTTGAGCCGCTGTCACCCTTGGAACCCCGGCGGTTACGACCCTGTTCCTTAGGAGAGGAGAGATGTGGGACCTTCTGGTAGTAACGCCTATAAAGGAAAGCATAACTTTCCTAAGCCACGCCATCGCTTCAGTGGGCATACCTTACCCCTTCGGCTTCGGGATAATCCTCTTTACCCTCATCATCAAGCTCATCACCTTGCCCCTGAATATCCAGCAGATGAGGGCAGCTAAAGCTTTGCAGGACCTCCAGCCTAAACTCCAAGAGCTTCAGAAAAAATATGGGAAGGACAGGGAAAAGCTGGCCCAAGAGCAGATGAAGCTCTACAGAGAGGCCAATGTTAACCCGTTGGCCGGGTGCTTACCAAGCCTTATCCAGCTTCCGATCTGGATAGGGCTTTACCAGGCTCTGTTCAAAATGGCCCAGGAAGGAATCTTAGCCGAAGGGTTCTTCTTCATCCCAAGCCTTGCCAAGCCGGTAGGGATGGGTTGGCTTTGGCCTCCTTCAGCCTGGCACTGGCCCGATATGCCGGCTTACCTCGTTCTACCCATCCTCACCCTCGTAACCCAGCTCTTGGTCCAGAAAATGAGCTCCCCACCTACAACTGACCCCCAGCAGGCAGCGATGAACCAGATGATGTATTTCTTCCCCTTCATGCTCTTCTTCTTCGCCCTCCAGGTCCCTTCAGGCCTTAGCCTATATTGGGTGGTCATGAACCTATTCACCTTGGTCCAGCAATACATATTCATGCAGGGGTGGAAGAAGCCTATTATTGCGGGGAGGAAAACTCATGGCGAACGGACCAAAAAGCCTTGAGGTTACTGGTCCGACCGTTGATGAAGCCATAAGTAAAGGTTTAGCCGAGCTTGGGAAAAGCTTAGATGAGGTGGAGATAGAGGTTATCTCCGAGGGGAAAAAGGGGTGGCTTTTCTTCAAAGGAGAGCCGGCTAAGGTCAGAATCACTGTGAAAGAGCCTCCCAGCATAGAGGAAGTAGCTAAGGAAACCCTGGCAAACCTTGTGGAGAAAATGGGGTTCAAAGCCAAGGTCGTGAGCCGAATCGGTTACGATATGGTAGGTGAGGAAGGTGAAGAGCCTCCCTTGGTCCTCAACCTCACAGGCTATGGCTTGGGCATGCTCGTAGGCCGAAAAGGCGAAATACTCTCGGCCCTCCAGCTACTCACAAGGGCAATCGTCAGCCGTAAGATAAGCCAGAATGCCAACATAATCGTTGACGTGGAAAACTACCGAGCCAGGAGATGGAAGTATCTATCCCGCCTTGCCCTCCGGATGGCGGAGAAAGTGGAGAGAACGCATAGGACCGTTGTCCTTGAGCCTATGCCCCCCTACGAGCGTCGCATAATCCACCTGGCCTTGAGGAACCACCCCACTGTGACTACTAAAAGCATAGGCGAAGGGGAAAAACGGCGAGTTACCATATTCCTTAAAAACCAAGAAGAATGAGCCTTGCATCTTTGCCCGATTTTTTAGCCATAGGCCACGTAACCAAAGATTTAACTCCGGAGGGCTGGACCATTGGGGGGACTGTCTCTTATGCTTCCATAACCGCCAGAAACTTGGGGAAGAAAGCGGCTATCGTGACTTGTGCGGGCAAGGATTTGCCTTTGGAAAGATTCCTTAGCGGGGTGGAAATATTCAACGCCGGTAGCTCCGGCACTACCACTTTCCAAAACATCTACCTGGACGCAAGGCGAACCCAGTTTGTAAGGGAAGTGGCCCCGAAGATAACGCCATCCCACATTCCCGAAAGCTGGCGCAAAGTGCCCATAGTTCTCATCGGACCTGTTGCTATGGAAGTGGAAGAGGAGGTGGTGGACCTTTTCCCCGAATCCTTGATAGGGGTAACTCCCCAGGGCTGGATGCGGCGTTGGGACCAGGAGGGCTTGGTCCATTACCGTCTTTGGGAAGAAGCGCCTCGCATCCTCCCTAAAGTCAAAGCCTTAATCTTGAGCGAGGAAGACGTGCAGGGGGAATTGAAGCTTGTGGAAGAATTCGCCCGCCTGGTAAGTATCCTTGTGCTTACTCAGGCTGAGCGCGGTGCTACGCTTTATTGGGAAGGAAGAAAAGAAAGCTTTCCGGCCCGACCCGCTCGCTTAGTAGACCCCACCGGTGCCGGCGATGTCTTTGCAGCCGCTTTCCTCATCCGTTACTATGAAACTGGCGACCCTCGCCGGGCTGTTCGCTTCGCCAACGCAGTGGCTTCCTTTTCCGTAGAAGCGCCTGGGGTAAACGGTATACCCAGCCGCAAAACCGTTGAAGAATGGATGGCGAAAGAGGGATGGGAATAATCTACACTATCGCCAATCAAAAAGGAGGGGTTGGTAAGACTACCACGGCCGTCAACCTGGCCGCTTTTCTGGCCGAGGCCGGGAAGAAAGTCCTCGTGGTTGATATTGACCCCCAAGCGAACGCTACTTCAAGCCTGGGGGTAGACAAGAATTCCCTGCCCATTTCTATCTACAATGTGCTTATAGAAAACCTGCCTGTGACCGAAGCTATAGCCCTAACACGCTGGCTGCGGCTTGATTTAGTCCCTTCTTCACCAGCCTTAGCCGGAGCCGAAGTGGAAATGGTAAAGATGGCGGCCCGGGAGCAGCGCCTTAAAAAAGCCCTCTCGCCCGTAGTAGGACGCTACGATTACATCCTTATAGATACTCCCCCAAGCCTTGGCCTCCTCACAGTTAACGCACTGGTGGCATGTCATGGGGTTATAATTCCGGTGCAGTGTGAATACTTGCCTCTGGAAGGCCTCGCTCAGCTTGTAAAGACAATACGTTTGGTCAAGGACAACTTGAACCCAAACTTGCGCATCACCGGCCTCATCCTTACCATGTATGACCCTCATACCACCCTGTCCAAACAAGTGGTCCAAGACGTGCGTTCCCACTTCAGAGGCTACGTATTCCGCACGATTATCCCTCGCAGCGTTAGGCTGAGCGAAGCCCCGAGCCATGGCGAGCCGATAAACGTCTACGCCCCCAAATCCATAGGGGCTTTGGCCTACAAAGCCCTGGCTGATGAGCTTATGGAGAGGGATAGGAAGCGTGAAAGTTAAAATCGGCTGCTGTGGTTTCCCCAAGCCCAAAGCGCGCTACTTTGAAACCTTTCGGCTGGTAGAAATTCAGAACACCTTCTACAAGCCTCCCAAGGTTGAAACGGCCAGGAAATGGCGTCAGGAAGCCCCGCCCGGCTTTGAATTCACCCTGAAGGCTTGGCAACTCATAACTCATCCCCCTTCAAGCCCAACCTATCGCAAAGCCGGCATCAAAGTTCCCCAGGACAAATCTTCTGCCTACGGCTTCTTCCGCCCAACACCCGAAGTCTTTCAAGCTTGGGAGACTACTCTGGCTATAGCTGAAGCCTTGGAGGCTAAGATAGTAGTCTTCCAATGTCCAGCGGCTTTCTCGCCTACCGAGGAGAACATCGCCAACATGAGGGTTTTCTTCCGGGAAGTGCCCAGGAAAGGGCTGATATTTGCTTGGGAACCCAGGGGGGATTGGAGCGATTCGGAGATAAAGAGGCTATGTGAGGAACTGGAACTCATCCACTGTGTGGATCCCTTTCAGCGCCTGCCGGTGACCGGAGGACTGGCCTATTTCCGATTGCATGGTAAGACGGGCTACAGCTATCGGTTCACAGAGGAAGATTTAGCCTGGCTCAAGGGGCAATGCGAACCGTTTAACGAAGTCTATTGCCTTTTCAACAATATCTCCATGTGGGAATCAGCTTTAGCCTTCCGCGAAATCCTCAGTGGTGGCTCTCCCGGCCTCTGAGGAGGTCAAGGCCGTGGGGGAGGGCCGGTAAGATAGCCTCAAGGTTTTCTCGGGCGGCCTTTGGGCTACCAGGCAAGTTCACAATCAAAGTCCTTCCTCTTATCCCAGCCACGGCTCGGCTAAGCATAGCGTGAGGAGTCTTTTGAAGGCTCGCTGCCCTCATAGCCTCGGCCAAACCAGGAGCTTCTTTCTCAATCACAGCCTTAGTTGCTTCCGGGGTAACATCCCTTGGAGTAAAGCCTGTCCCGCCTGTAGTGAGGATAAGCTCTAAATCCAACTCATCGGCCCATCTTTTAAGCACCTCTTCAATCAACTCTTTTTCATCGGGCACAATCTCTTCCACCACCACTTCAGCCCCGAGCTTTTCCTCCACGATTCTTCGCACCTCTGGCCCGCTCAAATCTTGATACTCTCCTCTTGAAGCCCTATCGCTCACCGTAAGTATACCTACCCTTATACCCATGGGCCTCCTCCAGCCTTGGCTTTGGTATATCGTACCCTGTTTTGCCCAAATGAGCAAATAACCGAAGCCTCGCCTTGAAGGCTCAGCTTTATCCTTGTTAATTATGCTTGCCTTTTGGGCTTAGATATGCTAAACTTGAATTGCAAGCTACTGGGGAGGTCCGCCATGGTAGAAGTGACCATTGAACAGAGGGTAGCCAAGCTTGAGGGGATAGTTGAAGAGCATTCCAAGATTCTGGACCACATAAGCCAGAGGTTTACTTCGCTGGAGGACAAGCTTGACGATTACTGGGGTAGGCTTGATTCCAAGATAGAGATAACAAGGCAAGAACTAAGTGCCACCAGGAGAGAGCTTGATGGCAAGATTGAAAGCCTGAGGAAGGACCTTGAGAGCAAAATAGAGGGTGTAAGGCAAGACCTTGATGGTAGGATAGAGGGGGTAAGACAGGACCTTGAAGGCAGAATAGAGGGTGTAAGGCGGGACCTTGAAGGCAAGATTGAGGGGGTAAGGCTGGGCCTTGAGAGCAAGATAGAAGAGGTAAGGCAGGACCTTGAGGGCAAGATAGAGGGGGTAAGGCAAGAACTTACGGCCACAAGGAAAGACCTTGAGGGCAGGATAGAAGGGGTAAGGCAAGACCTTGAGGGTAAGATAGAAGGGGTAAGGCAGGACCTTGAAGGCAGGATAGAGGGGGTAAGGCTGGGCCTTGAGGGCAAGATTGAGGGTGTAAGGCAGGACCTTGAAGGCAGGATAGAGGGGGTAAGGCTGGGCCTTGAGGGCAAGATTGAGGGTGTAAGGCAAGACCTTGAAGGCAAAATTGAGGGGGTAAGGCAAGAGCTCATAGCCACAAGGAAGGACCTTGAAGCCAGAATAGATGTTATTTCCTCTCGCATGTGGTGGATTATAGGGCTGATTATATCTATGTGGGTGACCATAATTGGCGCCATAATAGGGTCAATTGTTTTCCGGTAGCCTAAAGGGCAGGGGAGGGATTCCCTTTGGCTTCGGTAAGGAAGTTTGAGCCTGCGTATCTTGCCCTTTATGAATCGGGGGAATTGAAGAGAAGGGTTGAGGAGGCCGTGGCCCGGTTGGCTAAGTGTGATATATGCCCAAGAGAATGCGGGGCTAATCGCTTGGAGAGCAGCAAAGGGGCAGGATGCCGCACCGGAAGGAAAGCGGTAGTCTCCAGCTTCCACCCCCATTTCGGAGAAGAAGACCCCTTGGTCGGGCTACACGGCTCCGGCACCATCTTCTTCTCTTGGTGCAACCTCCACTGCCAATTCTGCCAGAACTACGAGATAAGCCAATTGGGTGAAGGCAGGGAGGTGGAACCCTCGGAATTGGCTGCTATGATGCTCTACCTCCAAGACCTGGGCTGCCACAATATAAACCTGGTCTCGCCAACCCACGTCGTCCCCCAAATCCTGGAGGCCTTGCTGATCGCTGTGGAAAAAGGCCTTAGACTCCCCTTGGTCTACAACACCGGAGGTTACGATTCAATCAAGACACTCAAGCTTTTGGATGGTATTGTGGATATTTACATGCCTGATATGAAATATTCCGACCCCGAAATTGCGTGGCGCTATTCCAAGGTTAAAGATTACCCCGCTGTGAATAGAGCTGCTGTTAAAGAAATGCACCGCCAAGTAGGGGACCTCGTCTTGGATGAGCGGGGGATAGCTGTGCGGGGCCTTCTCGTCAGGCACTTGGTGCTTCCCAACCGCTTGGCCGGAACTGAGGAAGTGGTCAAGTTCTTAGCCGAGGAAATTTCCCCCAATACTTATCTTAACATAATGGACCAATACCGCCCCTGCTACAAAGCCCATCAGATTCCGGAACTTTCCCGCCGCATAACCTTTGAGGAATACGAAGAAGCTTTGGAGATGGCCCGCAAGGCTGGCCTTAACCGTCTGGACAAGCGTCAACCAAGGTTAGTCTGGCTTTTCGTTTAGGGAGAAGCGATGACCGCAGTAAGCAATCATTTCCCCTATCCGGGCCCCAAGGTTGTGGCCATAGGAGGGGGGCACGGACTCTACACTCTCCTAAAAGGCCTCAAAAGATACACCCAGGAGATAACGGCCGTAATCACCGTTGCCGATGATGGGGGCTCATCGGGCAAAATACGCAGGGATTTCAACACCTTGCCTCCCGGTGATTTTCGCAATTGCCTTGTGGCCCTGGCCGATGATGAAGACCTAATGGCCAAGCTCTTCCAATTTCGCTTTGGCCGGGGGGCAGGCCTCAATGGGCACACCCTGGGCAATCTCTTCCTTACCGCTTTAGCCGAAGTAGCCGGAAGCTTTGAGAAAGCCTTGGCCGAATCGGCGAAAGTTCTGGCTGTGCGGGGGCGTATTCTCCCTTCAACTACCGAAAGGATAACCCTCTGCGCCGAAATCCACTGCCCCGAAGCCTCCGAAATCGCTTTGGTAGAAGGGGAGTCGGCAATACCCAAGAAGGGTGGCAGGATTGACCGAGTTTTCATAAAGCCAGAGGGGGCTAAAGCTTACCCCGAAACAATAAAGGCCATACTCAACGCCGATATCATAACAATCGGCCCGGGAAGCCTTTTCACCAGCATAATGCCCAATTTACTGGTGGAGGAAATAGCCGAAGCCATAAGGGCTTCAAAGGCCCTAAAAATCTACATCTGCAACATAGCCACCCAGAAAGGCGAGACCGATGGGTTCACCTTGGAGGACCACGTAGAGGCTTTGGAGAAAAACGTGGGGAAGGGCCTCTTTGAAATAATAATAGCCAACGCCAACCTTGAATTTGAAGTGCCCAACGCTGAGCCGGTCCCGCCAATCCTCAGCAACCCCGGCTATCAAGTTTTTACGGCTGACCTTGTGGATAGAGAGAACCCTTGGCGGCACAACCCTGAGCGGCTCGCCGAGGTTATAATGCAAATCTACTATCAAGGAGGTGTGAGATGGTCAAAGTAGCCATAAACGGGTTCGGGCGAATAGGGCGTCAAGTCTTTAAAGCCATGTGGGAAAACTACCGCGACACCTTTGAAGTAGTGGCCGTGAACGACTTAACCGATGCCAAAGTCAATGCCCACCTTCTCAAATATGACTCCAACTACGGGCGCTTCCGGGCTGATATAAGAGCCGAAAGCGATAAGATTATCGTTGACGGGCATGCCATCAAAGTCTTCTCGGTAGCCGACCCCTCTAAGCTGCCATGGGGCGAATTGGGGATTGATATTGTAATTGAGTCCACCGGCGTGTTCACCGATGCCGCCAACGCCAAGGCCCATATCAATCCCGCCGGGGCCAAAAAGGTCATCATAACTGCCCCGGCCAAAAACGAGGACATCACCATAGTTATGGGTGTGAACCACGATAAGTATGACCCCGACAAGCATCACATCGTTTCCAATGCTTCTTGCACTACTAATGCCCTCGCTCCGGCCGCTTACGTGCTCCTCAAAGAGTTCGGTATCCAGAAAGGCCTGATGACTACAACCCACTCTTACACCAACGACCAGCGCATCTTGGACCTTACCCACAGGGATTTGCGCAGGGCAAGGGCTGCTGCTCTTAACATAATTCCCACATCTACCGGCGCGGCCAAAGCCATCCACTTAGTAATCCCTGAACTAAAGGGCAAGATGCACGGCATCGCTTTGCGTGTTCCAACTCCTACCGTCTCCGTGATAGACCTGGTTGTGCTTACGGAAAAGGAAACCTCTGCTGATGAGGTCAACGAAGCTTACAAGCGCTGGCAGAAGAAGTGGGAGGGACAAGGCCTTAAGGTTTTGCGGGTGGAAGAGGAACCGTTGGTCTCCCTGGACTTCAAGGGGGACGAATACTCTTCCATCATTGATGCGGAAAACACAATGGTTATGGGCGGCAACCTGGTGAAAGTGCTGGCCTGGTACGATAACGAATGGACCTACAGCCTTAGGGTTGCCGATTTGGCCAATTACATGGCCAGCTTCATGAAATGAGGTTGCCGGAAGGGAGCCTCCTAAACCGGCCAGAAATCCGTAAGGCAGCCTATTTCCTGCTGAAAAAAGTCAACAAAGCCATCCGAGAGCACAAGCTCATAGAGGAAGGCGACAGGATAGCAGTAGCAGTTTCGGGGGGCAAGGATAGCCTTGCCCTCCTTCATCTTCTCCACTGGAGGAGGTTCTTTGCCCCAGAGCATTACGAGATTATCGCCATAAACGTCCAGAACGATTATGGCTTTGGGGTCCCGAAAGAGGTGCTGGAAGGCATTTTCCAAAGGGAAGGAATCCCTTATGTTTTTGAGCACATAAGCCTAAAGGAAGGGGCTAAGCCTGATGAAGAGCCTTTGAATTGCTTTTGGTGCTCTTGGAACCGCCGAAAAGCCCTATTCTTAACTGCTTATCGGTTGGGGTATCCCAAGGTAGCTTTTGCCCACCACGCCGATGATGTTGCGGCCACTTTCCTCCTCAACCTCTTCTTTCACGGCCGGCCTCAGGGCTTGAAGCCGAAGGTTTCCCTCTTTGGCGGGCTAATTACCATAATCCGTCCACTCTTTTACGTGGAGGAGAAGGAGATAATAAGCTTTGCCCAAAAGGCCGGCTTAATGGTGGAACAGAACCGCTGCCCTCGGGCCGCTGAAACTAAGAGGGCCAGGATGAACGAGCTTATGCGTGCTTTAGGAAAAGAAATCCCTTCACTCAAGGCCAATTTGCTTAAGGCTTCAGAAAGGTGCAAGGATGAAGAAGTTGGGCCTTAAAGAATGCCTGCGGTGCGGACGTCGCTCTCTGCTCATAGCTTCGGCGATTGGCTTCTGCGCCGATTGCATCCGAAACCATCCTGACGAGACCCTCCCCTTAATCCTTCAAGCCCATGCTGAGACCAGGCTCCGTTTTGGCCTCCCACCGGCTCCTCCCAAGGACCCTTCCGGTGTAAAATGCGTTCTTTGTGCCAACGAATGCCTGATTCCGCCAGGGGGCAGGGGCTTCTGTGGCCTCAGGGAAAACCAAGACGGCAAGCTTGTATCCTTGGCTGGCTCTCCTTCCAAAGGGTTGCTCCACTGGTACCGTGACCCCCTCCCCACCAATTGCGTGGCCGATTGGGTATGCCCTGGCCACAATCAATATGGCTACCATAACTTGGCTGTCTTTTACGGAAGCTGCACTTACAATTGCTTATTCTGCCAGAACTGGCATTTCCGGGGGATGTCGCCTCTTAGAGAAAAGGGCATTTCGGCTGAGGAGCTGGCTTCTTTAGCCAATCCTTACACCTTTTGCGTCTGCTACTTCGGCGGGGACCCGGCTTCCCAGATGCCTCATGCCTTGCAGGCTTCCAGGAAATTGGCGGAGAGAGGGGTAAGGATATGCTGGGAAACAAACGGCTCAATGCATCCTGCCCTTTTGGACCAAGCAGTGGACCTTTCCCTTAGCTCAGGTGGATGCATAAAGTTTGATGTGAAGGCATGGGATGAGAACTTGCACATAGCTCTTACTGGCTCCAGCAACAAGCGGACTCTTGAAAATCTGGCCCGGGCAGCTAAACGGATTCCAGAAAGGCCAAAGCCCCCTCTGGTGGTGGTAAGCACACTTTTGGTGCCAGGTTATGTAGATGCGGAGGAGGTGGGGAAGATTGCACGTTACATCGCCTCGCTTAACCCCTCAATCCCTTATGCCCTTTTGGCCTTTTACCCGCAATTCTACCTTTGGGACCTTCCCTGCACCTCTTACCGTCACGCAAAAGAGTGCGAGGAAGCAGCCCTTTCGGCTGGCCTTACCAATGTCCGGATTGGGAACGTTCACCTTTTATCCCGTGATTACTGAAATTACTCAACCACGCTCGCAATGACAAGGAGGAGGCTATGGAGTTCGTTTGCTCGGCATGCGGCAATTCTTTTCCCTTAGATACCAGGCTCTGGCGCTGCCCGTGTGGAGGATATTTTAACATCCGCGACCCAAAGCCCTACTCGCCATTCAAAGTCCGCTGGCAAACTTTATCCCTATGGCGATACAGGGAAATGCTCCCAGATGTTGGGGAAATCGTCTCCATGGGGGAAGGGATGACCCCAATCGTGGAAGCCGAGTGGAAAGGTATGCGTGTTTACTTCAAGCTGGAGTATCTTTCGCCCACGGGCTCTTTTAAGGATAGGGGGACGACGGTGCTGGTGAGTTTCTTGAAAGGGATAGGGGTTAAGGAGGTGGTGGAAGATTCCTCGGGGAACGCAGGGGCTTCCCTTGCCGCTTACGCAGCCAGGGCGGGAATAAAGGCGCGGATATTCGTCCCGGCCCATGCTTCTCCGGCGAAAAAAGCCCAGATAGCCATCTACGGGGCGGAGCTGGTAGAGGTGGAAGGCCCGAGGGAGGAAGCAGCTAAAGCGGCCCGCGAGGAAGCCGAAAAGGGTTATTACTACGCCAGCCACTACTATAACCCCCTCATCCTGGAAGGAATGAAAACGGTAGCATACGAAATTTATGACCAGCTTGGCAAACTTCCCCATGCCATCGTTCTTCCGGTTGGGCATGGAACTTTGTTGCTCGGGCTCTATCAAGGTTTCCAGGAAATTTTGAAAGCGATAAGCATCCGCATCCCCGCGCTTTACGGAGTGCAGGCTAAAAATTGCTCCCCACTGTTTGAAGCTTTCCATTCGGGCATTGAGAAAATAGATGAATATGCTCCTAAACCTACGGTAGCGGAAGGCATAAGCATAGCCCGTCCTCTCCGGGCCAAAGAGATACTTCAGGCGGTTAAGAAAAGCAAAGGCAGAATTTTGGCGGTGGAGGAAGAGGAAATCCTGAAGGCCCATAAGGAGCTTGCTCAAAAGGGCTTCTTCGTTGAACCGACATCGGCGGTGGCTGTGGCCGCTCTGGACCAACTGACCCACCTTTCAGGTAAGAGGGTTCTGGTTATACTGACCGGAAGCGGCCTCAAAAGCATTGCGTAACGGCTCAAGGTTCAGGGATGATGTGCAGGGCGCTCTTTTTGAGGGAGACCATTACCTCTTTACCAACTTTGAGGTCTAAGCGCCAGTAAGCGTGCACGGGGATTGAAATTTCAAAATCGTAATCCCTGCCGGTTTCAACTGAGGTCGCTTTGAAGAAGAGGGAATAGTGATTGCCGCGGTGGATTTCCCTCACTATTACCCCGGTCAAGAGGTTTTCTTTGATTCCTTCTCGCACAGGCCTATCGGGCCTTACAATCATCACATCCTCAGGCCGGATGCAGAAAACAACATCTGAGCCGACGGTTACTTCTTGCGGAGGCGCTTCCAGCACAAGTCCCATCCATTCTATGTGCACCGCCCCTTCATCTTTGCCTACCACTTTCCCTTCCAAGATATTCCTGGCCCCTGTGAATCTGGCTACAGCCCTGGTGCGGGGGTGCCTGAATACCTCCTCTTTTTCTCCGATTTGCTCAATCCTCCCATCATTCACCACGGCCAGTTTGTGGCCCATGGCGAAAGCATCCTCCAAATCATGCGTAACCAGAACCACCGGGATTGCCAGCTCCTCTTGGAGCCTCAAGAGGTCGGACTGGAGTTTGCGTCGGACCGGCCTATCCAGGGCTGAGAAAGGTTCGTCCAGGAGCAGGAGCTTGGGTTCGGCCATGAGGGCTCTGGCTATAGCTACCCTCTGCTTCTGCCCACCCGAAAGCTGGTGGGGGTAGTGACCTTCAAGGCCCTTTAGCCTCATCTTCTCCATTAATATGCTCAGAAGCTCTTTCCCCTTCTTACGGTCCTTACATCCGTAGAGGATGTTTTGGGCTACGGTCATGTGGGGAAAGAGGGCATAATCTTGGAAGACGAACCCTATCTGCCGCAAGTGCACGGGGACATTGGCTTTCACCCTTTTGCCGTCGGAAGAAAAGAGGACTTGGCCATTGAGTTCTATCAAGCCCTGGTCGGGGGTTAGGAGGCCGGAGATGCAGCGCAGGATTGATGTTTTGCCGCTCCCTGAAGGGCCAAAAAGGACCAGAACCTCTTTCCCAAGCTCAAGGTTGACATTAAGGGAGAAATCCCCCAGTTTTTTGGAGAAGTGGGCTACTAATATCGGCTTCATTTTTCCTGCAATTTGTTCACGGCCAGGATAAAGGCATAAGCCAAGGCAGCCGTAACTATGACCCAGAAGGAGGCTATGTCCATCCGATTGATTTGGGTTGCAGTGTAAATGGCCAAGGGAATTGTCCTGGTTTTTCCGGGGATGTTCCCGGCCACCATCAACGTAGCACCGAATTCCCCGAGGGCTCGGGCAAAGCTTAGGATGACGCCGGCCAGAATGCCTCGGCTGGCCAGAGGAAGGGTTACATCAACGAAAGCCCTCCACGGAGGCTTCCCCAAAGTCCTGGCGACCATCTCAAGAGATATGTCTACGCTTTCCAAAGCAGCTTTTGCCGTCCGGAACATGAGGGGAAGAGCTACAATCCAGGAGGCCAAAACTGCAGCCTTCCAGGTGAAAAGCCAGCCAAGCCAGCCCAGCGGTCCATTCCTGCCCATTATCACCAAAAGGTAATATCCCACCGAACTCGGCGGAAGGGCTAAAGGCAGGGTCAGGAGGGCTTCTACCAAACTCTTGCCGGGGAAGCGAGCTCTTGCCATTAGTATGGCGAATCCAAGCCCCGTTATAGCGGTCAAAATTGTCGCCACAAAAGCAACCTTCAGCGAAAGGAAGAGCGGGCTTAAATCCATCCCTTCAATCCTCCACGACTTCAAACCCGTATCTTTCCAAGGCTTCCTTCCCCTTGGGCCCGAGGAAATAAGCAATGAAGTCCCGGGCGCATTTTTCGTGTTTAGCTCCTTTCACAATGGCCAATGCTTGCTCAGGTTGCGCGTAATACTTTGCTGGGACCGGGAAGTAGTAGCCCTTGAGGTCAATGATGAGGGAAAGAGGTACAATAGCAGCGGAGGCATCGCCTGCTTCGGCATATTGCAGCGCTTGGGAAACGTTTTCGGCATAGACCAGTTTACTTCTCACTCCCTCCCAGAGGCCTGAGCTTTGCAGGGCCTGGACTGCTGCTTTCCCATAGGGGGAAACATCGGGATTAGCCACCGCTATTTTGCCCGGAATCTGGGCCAAATCCTCAAAGCTTCTGGGGCGATTTTTCCCCTCCGGGGTCCACACCACCAATTTTGTCCGGGCATAGACTTTAATGCTCCCTTCCGCAATAAATCCTTCCCGTGCCAAAGCCTCAATGTTATCCTTATCGGCCAGGATTAGGAGGTCAAACGGGGCACCTTGCCGAACTTGTTGTGCTATCTGGCCTGAAGCAGCGTAGCTTATGCTCACTTTGCACCCCTTAAATTCCTTGGCCAGCTCATCCAGAGGCTTTATGAGCACCGGAGCTGCTCCGATGTTCAATTCCTCAGGGGGCTGGCTGCAGCTCTGCAAGGTCAGGGCCAGAATGGCGGCGAATAAAATCAAGGCACGCATTGAACACCTCCTGTCGGGCAATGTCTTCGGTTATGACGTGGCCACTTCGCTCTATCCAAACGATGGATTTTTCGGAGGAACCCACGTGCTGGAGGAGGTAAATAGGATTATCTGGGGGGACAGATTTATCGGTTCGGGAGTGGATGAAGAGCACCGGGGCTTTGACTAAGCTCAGCTCCCCCCTTAAGTGGGCCAGGAATTTAAGGAGTTGCTCTATGGATTTTGTGGGGTAAACTGGGTAATCCAAATGCTTTGGGGGGACGGATGGGTCTAAGAAATCCGGTGGCCCTTTCTTGACAAAGCGGATGAAGTGTTTGAGGATGGGGAGGAAAAACAGGCGTGGGTCCTTTATGAAAGCGGGGGCTGACAGGGCCAGAACTCCGTCAACCTGGTGGTGGGCGGCGAGGTGGAGGGCGAGGGCTGCTCCCAAGGAAAGGCCTATGGGGAAAACCTTGCGGGTTTTACCTTTGAGTTGCCGATATCCGTCCAGAACGGATTCAAACCAATCTTGCCATGAAGTCTTCTCCATATCCAGGGGCGATGTTCCGTGGCCGGCCAAGAGGACGCCCTTTACGGTGAAGCCATGGTCAGCCAAGAATTCTCCAAGCTCTCGCATCTCCTTAGGAGTTCCCGTAAAGCCGTGGATAAGCAAGCAACCGATTTCATTGCCGGGGAAGAAAAAGGGCTCTGCTCCTTCCATAGTCCCTCCGTTTTTGCTTTTAATTTAGCTTTTCCCTTCCTGAAAGTCAAATCCTCCGAGCTGGGGGAGTGTATCCCAAACTTGCCAGGCTTCTTTACTCGGCTCTTCTTGCCGATTGAACTCAGCTTTTCTGGGCTAAAGGCCTAAAATCTTGGCGAATCCTCAGCAGCAAACCCGGCCACGAGTGGGACCCAAGACGCTGGCAAACCCAAAGCCCACGAGGGTGGGCAAAGGGAGGTCCAGGGGGCATGGAGGATGTGCCCCCAAAATTTTCAAAGAACGACTTACGGTTAGGAAAAGAAAAATGAGAGGCTTGGCCTTTGTTGGCCAAGCCTCTCCCCAAATGGCTTTAAGCTAACAAACCAAGGGATGCCCTCAAAATACTTAAGGGGTATGCTTAGAAAACGTAAGGCATTATTATGAACGCCACGGTTGTTACGACAATGTAAACCAGGAAGAACACGATGGCATACCCCATGATGTTGCGGAATTCAGTCTTAGCTACGCCCAGGAGCGGGATGGCCCAGAAAGGCTGGATAACATCCGTCATCATATCGCCCCAGGCGTAGGTGACCACTAACTGATTAAGGGGAACGCCCAGGCTCTTTGCCGCTTGAACTATATAAGGTGCCTCTATAGCCCACTTGGAACCCCCTGAAGGCACAAAGTAATTAAGGATGCCGGAATACCAGTATATGATGACGGGGTAGGTATGAGGCGTAGCGATAGCCGTGAACCAGCGGGCCATGACCTCGGCCAAACCCGAATCCCGTATAATGCCGAACATACCGGCGTAGAAGGGGAACTGGATGAGCACACCCCAAACATAAGTTCCTGCCTCTGTAGCTGCCCTTATGAACGAGGCCGGCGTCCAGTGGAAGAGGATGCCAAGGATTAGGAAAGTGAAGTTTACAGTGTCCAGGGTAATCCCTCCGAAACCCTTGGTGCTGAAGTTCCAGAAGAGCCAGATTAAGCCTATCGCAGCAACGAAAAGGTTAACATAAGGGGTATGAGCTATCCAGTCTGCAAAAGTCTTAATCTCAGGCTTAGGCGGTTCCGGTTCTTCCTGGAGCAAGCTTGGATCGGCCTCTATAGTATCTTCTGGCTTGGGGTGCATCCGAGTAGCCAAGAAAGTCCATACCACCAAGATTATGAAGGCCAGGATAAGGTTGAACGGCGTGAAGATAGTATCAGCGACGCTGATGATGCCCATCTCTTTTTCCATGAAGTGCTTGGGTGTGGCTACCAATAGGGGAGCCGAAGCCGAAAGGCCTGAGTGCCACATGCCGCCCAACCCCAAGTAGGCAGCGCAGACCAAGAGTCCATAGTCCACTTTACGCTGTTTGCGGACCATGTAGCGGACGAAGACAGCACTTCCTACGATAGAGAGGCCCCAGTTAATCCAAGCCAGGACCATAGAGACCAGTGCCATAAGCCCAACGCTGGCTGCTGGGCTCTTGGGGAGGCCGGCCAGCCAGTTCAAGGCTGCCTTCATCGGACGTGAGGTGGAAAGGATATATCCCGTCATGATGATTAAGGCCATTTGCATAGCAAAGCTATGCAGTAGCCAAAAGCCATTACCCCAGTCCTGGATCAATTGGTAAGGACCATGCTTGCCAAAAATCAGGGCCAGGATGAAGACAATTACAGTCAGGATGACGGCAATGATCCAGGCATCTGGCACGTAGCGCATGCTCCAGCGAGTCAATTTAGTAGCTAATTTTTGCAACATGGCTATTTACCTCCCTATAGTTTGTGGGCAATCCTCATCCCCTCTCGCCTGCTGGAGGAAAGGTACGATGCTTTCGTAAAAATCCAGGCATGAGGGATTAATGAGGGCATCCCTATTTACCACTGGCCGCCCGTTGATGATGTTGGCGACGGCAATTTCCACCTTCTTCAGGTTCAAGGTGTAAGGGATATCGGGGGCTTCAAGGATAATGGCTGGCACATGGCGCGGCGAAGCTTTCTCCCGCAGAGTTTTACGGATTTTGTCCTTCAATTCCTTTGTTAGGCTGAATCCAGGGGCCAATTTAACGAAGAGGATTATGCGTTGATCCCCTTCCCAGTTCTGTCCAATCGCCAGGGCATCCGCAATCTCTTCCAGGCTCTCCAGAGGGGTATATATCTCCGCTGTGCCGATGCGCACTCCGGAAGGTTTGAGGACTGCGTCTGACCTGCCATAGAATGTTATGCCGCCGGTATCGCTGTGCATGACGATGTAATCGCCGTGGCGCCAAACATTCTTGTTGGGGTAAAATTCAAAGTAAGCAGCACGATACTTCTTGCCGTCTGGGTCATTCCAGAAATACAAAGGCATAGAAGGTGAAGGGGCCTCGCAGACCAACTCGCCCATCTGATCATAGACTGGATTGCCTTTTTCGTCGTAAGCTTTTATTTTCATGCCCAAAGCTGGGGCTTGGAGTTCACCAGCGTATACAGGGAGGGTAGGGCTGCCGGCGGCAAAGCAGCCGTTAATGTCTGTCCCGCCCGATATGGAGTTAAAGTGCAAATCGGCTTTAATTTCCCGATACACATACTCAAAACCCTCAGCGGAAAGGGGGGAGCCTGTCTGGGAAATCTCCCGCAAGGATGAGAGGTCATACTCTTTACCTGGCCTGACACCTTGTTTCCTCAGGAGGTTGATGTAACTTGCACTGCAGCCGAAGATTGTTATCTTCTCATTCTGGACCAGTTTCCACATGGCACCGGGGTCGGGGTAGTTTGGGTTTCCATCATAGAGCACAATAGTAGCTCCCACAGCTAAAGAGCTGAGCAGCCAGTTCCACATCATCCAACTGCAAGTGGTTATGTAGAGGATGGTGTCCTCTCGCTTTAAATCGGTGTGAAGGATTAGTTCTTTGAGGTGGTTGATGAGGACCCCTCCGGCGCCCTGGACCATGCATTTAGGCTTGCCCGTGGTGCCGGAAGAGAACATAATGAATACAGGGTGGTCAAATGGCAGCTGCTCAAATTGAACCTCAAGGCCGCTTTCCTTGGCCAGGAAATCTTCGTAGTGCACTGCATTAGGTATAGAACTGATGTCCGGCTTGTCTTCAACGTAGGACACAACTACCACTTTTTCTAAGGATGGGATACCCTTAGCAACTTCGGCAGCTTTGGGCAAGGTGTTGAAAAGCTTGCCTCCGTAGTAATAGCCGTCGGCTGTGAAGAGGACTTTGGGCTCTACCTGGCCCAAACGCTCTAAAGCGGCAGGCGCTCCAAGATCGGTAGCGCAAGAGGCCCAGATAGCCCCTATGCTGGTAGCGGCAAGCATGGCGATAGCTGTCTCTATGAGGTTGGGCATGTAGGCGACCACGCGGTCGCCAGGCTTAACCCCGACATCTCGCAAAGCTTTGGCCAGCCTGGCTACGTTGTCATAAAGCTCCCGGTAGGTCATCTTGGCCGATTTCTGGGTCTCTCCTCGGAAGATGAAGGCCACATGGTCATCGCGGTAGCGTAACAAATTTTCAGCAAAGTTCAACTTAGCACCGATAAACCATTTAGCTCCTGGGAAACGGCTTAAGTCATCAACAACTTGGGTGTAAGGCTGGGAGGCTTTAATTCCGGCGAAGTCCCACATTGCGGCCCAGAAATCGGGGATGTTTTCTATGGACCATTGATACAACTCGTGGTATGTTTGGAGCTGCAGGCCATGCTTGGCATTGACAAATTCTATGAAACGGGTCATATTGGCCTGCCGCTTCCGTTCCTCGGAAGGTATCCAGAGCGGTTTTTTCATAGCTCCTTCCTCCTTCCCCGCCTCTCTGCTTTTGGGTGCCCCTTTGCGCTATCCAGAGTGATTTTACAATAAAAACACGAAATTCGGCAAATAGATGCGGGAAATCACAATGGTCAAAGTTCAGATAGGCTGGCACTTTGGGCGAGCCGCAGTGTAGCCTTTCAATCGGGATGAAAAGTTTTCCTCACCATCCTTAGCTGAGAGTTTGTCAACGTTTTAGTCCTACTCGTGGCGGGGTTGCAAGAGACGGCTGCTCGCCAGCGGCTTTGACTCCTGGTCCCCAGCTCAATGAAAGGAGGCGTAGCGCCGTTATCCCAATATTCGGCAGGAGCTGATTTTAGCGAGAAGTTTGCGCTGGCCTATCAGGCTTGTATAATTGGGGAAGAGAAAACCAGGAGGTGTAAGATGGATTTCTCATTCCGTGAGCGGCAGGATAACTTGGAGCGCCTGGGGAGAGAAGAGTTTGATATCGTGGTGATAGGCGGGGGGATAACAGGGGCAGGGATAGCTTGGGATGCAGCGCTGCGAGGCTTCTCTACTGCTTTGATTGAAAAGGGGGACTTCGGAAGCGGTACAAGCTCCCGCTCCTCTCGCCTCATCCACGGCGGGTTGCGTTACCTCCGCTATTTCCAAGTGGATTTGGTTTACGAGGCTTGTCAAGAGCGGTTCCTGCTTCTGAGGCACATTGCTCCCCACATGGTAAGGCCATTGCCTTTCATCTACCCCGTTTACAAAGGCCATGGGATGGGACTCCCGGAACTGCGGGTGGGGATGTGGCTTTATGACCTCTTGGCCTTTTCCCGCCGGGTTGGACGATACCGGATGTTGGGTCCGGATGAGGCTTTGAAAGTAGAGCCAGCTCTGGAGAAAGCAGGCCTAAAAGGAGCAGCCTTCTTCTACGATTGCCTGGGCAACGATAGCCAAATCACTCTGGCTACCGTGAAGGCCGCTTACAAGGCCGGAGCTGTGCCCCTGAACTACGTGGAAGCCATCGGATTGCTCAAGAGCCAGGGGAAAGTCCGAGGGGTAGCTGTCCGCGATGTCCTCACCGGAAAAGAGTTGGAGGTCAAAGCTAAATTGGTGGTGAATGCTGCTGGCCCTTGGGCCGACCAAATACTGGCCATGGATTCGCCAAGCTACACCGAAGGGCTACGCCTGACTAAGGGGATTCACTTAGTGGTGCGGAGGGAAAGGATAGGAAACCAGAACGCCATGACCATTTCCTCTCCCAGGGATGGAAGGTTCGTTTTCCTCATCCCTTGGTGGCAGTTTACCATAATAGGCACTACCGATACCGATTACCAAGGAGACCCTGACATCGTCTATGCCGATGCCGAGGATGTGGACTACCTCCTGGAGGCTGTAAACCACACCTTGCCCCACGTTGAATTGAGGTCGGAGGACGTAATAAGCACTTTTGCCGCCCTCAGGCCTTTGGCCTTCAAAGGAGGCGCTTCCCCCTACGAGGTTTCCCGCAAGCACCGCATCTTTGAGACTCCAGGGGGGATGCTCTGCATCGCCGGAGGCAAGTTCACCACTTACCGCAAGATGGCTTGTGACTTGGTAGATAAGGCCGCAGAAAAATTGGCCAAAGAGTTCTCCCGCTTCCCCAAGGATAAATGCCGGACTTACCAGACCCCGCTTCCCGGCGGAGAACTCTTGCCCGATGGAGAAACCTTGGCGCTCTGGGAAAAGGCCACGGGCTTAAGCAAAGAGCAAATGGATTACCTGTCCTTCTCCTACGGCTCTGAACTGGAAAACGTAGTCCGCCTCATTCAGGCCGACTCCTCCCTGGCCGAGCCTATCGTCCCAGGGTTGCCGTATGTAAAAGCCCAAATCATTCACGCCGTCCGCCACCAGATGGCCATTACTTTGAAGGATTTCATGGTCCGACGCACCCGCATCCTCTACGAAGCCCCCGATGGCGGCCTTGGCGCAGCTCCGGAAGTAGCTCAGCTGATGGCTGCGGAGCAAGGTTGGGATCAGGCCAGAGTGGAGAAAGAGCTGGCCGACCTTAGGCAAGAGTGGGAGAAAACCCAGCGGTTCCGCCGTTCCTGAGGAGGAAAATGACTTGAACCTGCTTTTAACTGGGAAACCAGGCATAGGCAAGACCACGGTCATAATGCGTGTGCTGGAAGCCTTGAGCATCCCAGTTACCGGCTTCTACACCAGGGAAATCCGAGGCCCCAGAGGGCGCTTGGGCTTTGAAGCCGTGACTTTGGATGGGAAAAGGTGCACCTTGGCCCATGTAGACTTCCACAGCCCATACAAGGTGAGCAAATACGGGGTTGATGTGGCCACCTTTGAGCGGGTGATTGTGCCATCAGTAGAGCCAAGCCTTAACCCTCAGGCGGCCATGATTGTAATAGACGAAATCGGCAAGATGGAATGCTTCTCCACCCGGTTCTGTCAGGCCGTGCTCAGAGCATTGGACTACGAAAAGCCTGTTCTGGGCACGATAACTTTGGGTGGAGGGGCTTTCATAGAAAGCATCAAGCGCCGTCCCGACGTGGAAATCATCTTGGTAACTACGGCCAATAGAGATAACCTTCCCGAACTGATTTTGAGCAAATTAGGCGTGGGATGAAAAATGCCTTTGGCCTGGGAAACCCTGGAAAGGCTCCTGAGCAAAGTCACTAAACCGGCCCGTTACGTAGGCGGCGAGCTAAACAGCATCGTCAAAGACTGGGGTAAAGCCAAGGTGAAGATTGCCTTAGCTTACCCAGATGCCTACGAAGTGGGCATGTCCAACCTCGGCCTTGCCATCCTCTACGACCTCATAAACGGCCAGGAAGAATTCGTAGCCGAGCGGGTCTATGCCCCTTGGCCTGATATGGAAGAAGCAATGCGTCAGGAGGGAATCCCCCTCTTCAGCCTGGAAACTCGCCACTTCCTGAAAGAATTTGACTTTGTAGGCTTCAGCTTGCAGTACGAACTCACTTACACCAATGTCCTGAACATGCTGGACCTGGCCGGTATTCCCTTGATGCCGTTCCAAAGGACCGACGATGACCCGCTGGTGATAGCTGGTGGCCCATGCACCTTTAACCCTGAGCCCATGGCCCCCTTCGTGGATTTCTTCGTCATCGGCGATGGGGAGGAGGTGGTGCTGGAAATACTGAGGGCTTATGCTGAGTGGAAGGAGAGGGGTGGGAAGAGGAGGGATTTCCTGCGCCAGGCCGTTTCCATAGACGGGGTGTACGTCCCATCCTTCTACCGAACCCATTACAACCCCGACGGAACTTTTAGGGGTGTAACGCCTCTGCTTCCGGAGGCGCCGGCCAGAATCCGCAAGCGCCTAATCCCAACCCTTACCCCAATCCCTACTAAGCCCGTTTTACCCCATGTGGAAACTGTCCACGACCGGGGGAACATTGAAATCCAGAGGGGATGCGGGCAAGGCTGCCGCTTCTGCCAAGCGGGAATGATTTATAGGCCGGTGCGGGAAAGGCCGCTTGAGGAAATCTTAGAAGCCATAGGAGAATTGCTCCAGAACACGGGGTATGAAGAGATTGCCTTGACCTCCCTTTCCAGTGCCGATTATTCCCGGATTGAGGAGCTATTGGGGAAGTTAGAGGACAAGCATTACCCGTGGCCTTTAGCCATATCGCTCCCTTCCCTCAGGGTTGATTCTTTCTCCGTTTCCCTGGCCGAGAAACTGGAGAAGCGCGGACGGACCGGGCTTACCTTCGCGCCTGAGGCCGGGAGCCAGCGTTTGCGGGACGTAATCAACAAAAAGGTCACCGAAGCCGATATCTTAGAAGTGGCCGAAGCTACCTACTCCCGCGGTTGGCATCGCTTGAAGTTCTACTTCATGATTGGCCTGCCTACGGAAACAATGGAGGACGTGGCTGAGATAGGCAAAATCGTGCACAAGGTCCTGGACATCGGCCGTAAGTATCAGGGGGGGCGGGCCGAATTAGCCGTAAGCGTTGCCACTTTCGTGCCCAAGCCCCATACCCCGTTCCAATGGCTGCCGATGGCCAGGGAAGAGGAAGTGGCAGAGAAGCAGAAGATGCTGCGCAAGCTCCTCAGGCGCAGGGGCATTTTCCTGAGCCTATCGGATTACCACACTTCCCTTCTGGAAGCCGTCCTCGGCCGTGGCGACAGGAGGCTGGGTGAGGTCATCTATAGGGCCTGGCGCAAGGGGGCTAAATTTGATGCCTGGGGTGAGCTCTTCCGCTGGGATTTGTGGGAAGAGGCTTTCCGCGAAGCCGGTTTGGACCCCTCTTTCTACGCTCACCGCCTTCGCCCCAAAGATGAAGTTTTCCCCTGGGACCACATTGACATCGGGGTTGAGAAGGGCTTTCTCTGGGAGGAATACCAGAGGGCGCTTCGGGGCGAGACTACTCCCGATTGCCGGAGGAATTGCTACGGCTGCGGCATAAGGAAAGCTTTCCGGATTAAAGAGCCGGTCCTGGCCTAAATCTTTACTACTTTCTCCCATGGGGTGGGCTCTTTCCGGGGCCAGGGGCCGAGGTATTTCCCCTTATCTAACCCCTCTTTCTCCAGCGCTTTCTCCCAGCGCGAAGGCGTTACCTTTTCCCCGCTCTTAGATATCTCGGCCAGGGCTAAACCTATGTTCCTATCGCCACGGCTGAGGATAGCCTGAACCATGGCCCAGGCTGGGCTTTCGGCCCGAACTTTAACCTTGAGTCGGCCCAGAAGTCGCCGCAGAAGCCTTAGGCGCTCCTCAAGCTCCTCCTCCGAGGCCATGCCTATCCTCTGGAACGGGGTGTGAGGTTTGGGGACGAAGGGGGAAATGTTCACCACCAATTCGCCTTCAAACCGTTTGAGGACTTCCGCCACCAGCTTTCCGATTGCCTTTACATCTTCCTCGCTCTCCCGTGGTAAGCCTATCATGAAGTAAAGCTTTATCCGGCGGACACCATACTTTCCGGCCAGTTCGGCTACGCGGAGGATATCGTCTTCTGGGATGGGCTTGCCGATTATCCGGCGGAGGGCTAAGCTTCCGGCTTCGGGGGCCAGAGTTATGGTGGCCGAGCTTTGGGCTATGGCCTTGATGAGCTTATCGGTTACGGATTCGGCCCTCAAAGAAGAGGTGGAAATTCCGGCTCCGAGGGCCATGAGGCCATCCAAAAGCTCGTCCATCTTGGAGTAATCGGAAACGGCGAACCCCACAAGGCCGATGGTCTTGCGCCAATTCAGCCCCTGCCGAGCTTGGGCCAGGATTGAATCCACCGAGCGCTCCCTTAGGGGAGGGTAAATGCACCTCGCCAGGCAGAACCGGCAATCCCTCCCGCACCCCCTCTCTATCTCCACAAGGTACATCCCGCCGAACTCGGTCTCCTCCGTGAGCACAACCGAATGGACCGGGTATAGGTCCAGGTCCTGGACCCAGCGCCTAACAACAGGTGGCTCGGAAGGGGAGTGGAGGAGGGGAACATAAATGCCCCGAATCCTCTTCAGCGCTTCAAGGAGCTCGTGCCGGTAAGCAAGAGGAATTTCCCTCAAGACAGCCACCAACTCCGGGACAACCTCTTCCCCCTCGCCAACCACGAAAGCATCCACGAACAAAGCCAGGGGCTCAGGGTTAGCCGAGACGGCTGGTCCGCCGGCAATGACCAAGGCATCTCCTTCCCCTCGGTCGGCGGAGAAAAGGGGTATGGAGCTGCGCCTCAGCACCTCTAAGACGTTGAAGTAATCAAGCTCGTAAGGGATGGAAAAGGCTACGACCGCGAAATCGGCCATGGGGCGTTGCGATTCCAGAGAAATTGGCCCCGCTTCATCCATGAAGATGGGGTCAGCGAAGGCCCTCTCGCAAACCACGTCCTTTTCGGCATTGAAAAGGCGGTAAACCGTCTGGAAGCCGAGGCTGGACATGCCGATGTAGTAGGTATTGGGGTAAACGAGGGCAATGGGGATTTTACCTCCCCAGTCTTTGAGGATAAAGCCTATCTCCTTTTGCAGAGCGGCTCTGGCCTTTGCCTTTTTCTTCCAGCTCATTTAGCGAGTGGCTCTAACAGCGGCACAACCTCTCCTTTCAATTCCTGCAACACTTTCCCCAATTCCGTATCCTTGAGCCTGATGGAGACCGGGACCTCCATCTGGACCGGGATAGTTTGGCTTACCGGCACCTCTACGTAGAGCTCTATAGGCAACTTTAGGCCTGGGGGAAGCGCCAGGCTCACGGTACCCCTTATTGAGCCCCCTCCGCCTGGGAGGACAAAGTTAGCGTTAGTGCTCAGGGGAACAGAGCCAACGACCGTAACCCTGGTCTGGGTATGGAGGGGCAGGGTGAATTTGATGGGGATTGTATCGCTTATGGGGACCTTGACGTTTATGGTGGCCTCTTCCAACCGGTTTAGCTCGGTCACGATTTTGGTAACCTTTGGCTTTATGACCGTCTGGCGGGCTTGAGGGAGCCGCCAGAAAAGCAAATCCAGGAGGATGATTACGGTTATGAGGAGGACGAGGTTAGTGCAAAAGGAAAAGACGATGGCAATGTTTTTGAAGGCATCCCAAAGCTTGTTCCATTGGATAGGGATTTTTCCCATTGGCCGCCTCCTTGTTGAGCTCTTGGCAAAATCTATCTTAAGCCCGGCCGGGCATTCTCCTGCAATTATATCAATTGGGCCGGCAAATGCCAATTAAAGCCTGTTTGCGGGTGCGTCCTAATTTCGCCTGGCGTCTCCTTTGCCCAGAGGCCTGCCTTTGCCGAGCCTGATTAGCTGGGGCTGGAGGGGCAACGCTCCATTCCCGCGGTTGTCCACAAAAACGCCTGACGGATTTGGACCACACTCTGGCTCAGCTCAAGCTTGCCCTCTAAGGCGATGTAGGGTAAAATATAGCCAACAAGCAATTTATGTTGTTGTCCGATATTGAGGGCCGCAGCCGGCTTCACGGCACCTTTCCGGGCTCCGGAAGGGGAAGTGAACGGTAACGCGGAAGGGCGGAGGCCAGCCTTGTGTAAGCCAATGGCTAAATCCGAGGATGAAGGGGGGTTGGGGCACTTTTGGCGATCCTCGGAATTTTGGCCCGGCGCACCACTACCGGTAGGGGATAAAAGGCCCGAAACCGGCACAATTAGGGGCATAGGCTGGCAAAAATCCGAGCATCCCCCCGGTTTTTGGGGCATGGGGAGAGCCTCGGAAATGCAGAAAGGGGGGCCTTTTTGGCCGTTTGGGGCCCTCCAGAGGGCATTTGAAGGCCAAAAAAGGGAAGAATTGGGGCATTTCTGGCAGTTTGGAGGGGAAGGGGTGACAATGAAGAGAATCCCCTTCGGGGGATTGACCTAACCCCCCTGACCCCCCTTCCCTGCGAGGGAAGTATTCTGGCAGGGATGGGGGTCTCCCTGCATCGGTGATGGGCAGGGAGAGAAGTATCCCCTCCCCGCTTCGGGGAGGGGCCGGGGGAGAGGTTATCTTTTATCGGAGGATTTGCACATGGAAGGGAAAGAAGCCCCTTACCTTATCGCCCTGGCCTGCTTGCTTAAGCACATCGGAAAGTTTGCCCAGCAGGCCGGCTTTGAGGAGTTGCCCCTGGAGAAGCCTCTGGAGGAAAAGGAGAAGAAAATCCTCGCCCTGGCAGACCAATTAGCCACCGGTGAGCAGCTTCCCCCAGAAGGAGAAGAGCCCCGCCAACTTCGCTCCATCTTCTGCTCCCTCACCGCCGATGGCCAACAGACCGAAAAAGTCCTCTACTGGCCCCTCAAGCCCCTGCAAATGAGCGAGGACGTTATCTTCCCCCAGGGAAAAGAAGAGGCGATAAAGGAAGCCTATAAGGACCTCGGAAAAAGGTTCAAGGAGCAAGCTGAAAAATTGAGAGAAACCCAAGGTGAGAACCTGCCTGTCTACTTGGAAAGCCTGCTCCTTCTGCTTCAGCGCTATGCCTGGTGCATCCCCTCTGCCCTTCCGGACGTAAGCCTTTACGACCACGCCCGAATCGCCGCTGGGCTCGCGGTCTGCCTATTGGACCAAGACGAGGCCACTTTGGATGCATTGGAAAAGCTCCAAGCCAGCCGAACGGGTGGAGCTGCTCCAGGGCCTGAAGCCTTGGATAAGGCTGTTGCCCTGTTGGTAGGCGGGGACATCAGCGGTGTGCAGGACTTCATCTACACCATCACAGCGCGAGGTGCAACGAGTGCACTGCGGGGTCGCTCCTTCTACCTCCAGCTCCTAACTGAAGCAGTTGCTCGCTATGTCCTCCGGCGGCTGGAGTTGCCAATCACCAACCTCATCTACCAAGGAGGCGGAGGCTTCTACCTTTTGGCCCGACCCTCCGACCAAGCTCGCCTTGATGAAATCCGGCGGGAAGTTAGCCGCATCCTGCTCGCTCACCACCGGGGCGACCTCTACTTGGCATTGGCTTTTGTCCCCCTCAAAGCTGCCGATTTCTACGATGGTCGCGTCTCCGGTAGGTGGGAAGAGCTTGGGCAACGGCTGCAGAAGGCCAAGCAGCGCCGCTTCGCCGAGCTTGAGGATAAACTGTTCAACTTTTTCCAGCCCGAAGGCCGCGGTGGCAATGAAGAGCTGCAATGCCAGGTCTGTGGGCGGGAACATAAAGGCACCAAGAAGGACGATGGAGTCCGCAAATGTCCGCCATGCCTTTCATACGAGGAATTGGGCGATGATTTGCGGCGGGCCCGTTACCTTTGGATGAGCCAAAAAGACCCGGATGTGCCGGCTGACCCCTTTAAAGTCACGCCTGGCGGCTGGAAGGAGGTCCTTGCTGCCTTCGGGATGAAAGCTGGCGTAGTGAAAGAAATCGGCGACGTGCCCAAAACTGACGGGCCGCGTTGGATTCTGGCCCTGAAAGATGAGGCGATGAAAGGGCTTAAGCCTGATTCTAAAACCGTTGTCGGCCGTCGGTTCCTGGTCAATGTGACCCCGATTTTGACCGAAGAAGAATACAAGGAATTCCGGGAAAAGATAGAAGGTCTCTCTAAGCCGGGAAGCGTTAAGGATTTTTCCGTAATGGAGTATCAGTCCAAGGGCCTCAAACGGCTGGGCGTCCTGCGGATGGATGTAGACAATCTGGGGAAGCTCTTTGCCCAAGGCTTTGGGGATAAAGCTGGCTTATCCCGCGTGGCTGCACTCAGCTTCGCCATCAGCCTCTTCTTTGAGGGATGGGTAGAGATGCTGGCCGAAAGGCTTGGTAAGGATGAGCAAGGCCACGATCGCCTCTACTCCATCTACTCCGGTGGTGATGACCTATTCTTCGTAGGCTCTTGGGATGCGGTGGTGGAGCTGGCAAGGGCGATTCGGGCGGACTTTTCCCGCTTTGTGGCCAATCATCCTGGCCTCCATACCAGTGCCGGGATTGCGCTTGTGGGTGGAAAGTACCCGCTTTACCAGGCAGCTGAGGATGCGGGAAGGGCTGAGAAGCAGGCAAAGGATTTGCGCTGGAAAGAAGACGGGCATGAGCGGGAGAAAGACGCTATCTCCTTCCTGGGGCAAGCTCTTCCGTGGCGCCGCTTTGGGATAGAAGAATGCAAGGAAGGCATAGATACTGTTCACAGCTTGGCCCACCTCCTATTCAGGCTGACCTCTCCGGAGGATAAAGGTGGAGAAGACGTCCCCAGGGCCTTGCTCCAAATGCTGATTCGCCTTCAGGAGCAACACCAAGAGACTGCTGAAAAGCGGGCCAGAGTTGGGGAAGACCGGAATCAGGCTGGAGCAGTTCAGACCTACTATGGCCCTTGGATTTGGCGTGGTTACTACTTCTTGAAGCGGATGGCTCAGCGGTTGGAAAAGGAGCGGCCGGAAGCGGCCCGCAAAGTGGATGAGTTAGCAGAAAAGCTCCATGGCGAAAACTTCCGGGCCATAGAGTGGATTGGCCTGGCTGCCCGCTGGGCGGAGCTACTGGGGAGGGAGAGAGAATAAACCGGCCCATGAACGGCCCGATTAAGAGTGCGAAGGGCATTGGAAGTGCTCTTTCCCCAATAGATTTTCGGAGACATGGCACATTAGGTTGCTTTAAAACCCTTCCTTAGCCTAAGGATGGTTATAGGGAGATAAGCCATGGCTTCTAAGGAGTTCTGTTCAGAGCTATTTACCGAGCCCTCTGAGTACGAAGAAACCCCTTTGCGGGATAGGAAACGAAAACTTTATAACCTGAGCCACTATGAAGAAAAGGCAGAGTTCATACGAGATGTAATTGCGATGGCTAACACTGCTCGTAAGTGGCGCAAGCCTGCTTACTTACTATTCGGATTAGATGACAATGGCGAAATACATGATATCACAAATGACCTAAAACCCTATCTCGGTTCAAAGCCTTTACCGATCACCGAGGAAGAGATAAGATCTGCGATGGAGGGAGTACGCCACAAAATAGGAGAGGTCATTTTTCAATACATCACTCCCTCACCTAAATTGGAGCTGGAATGGGGTAAGATAAACGGCTTATTAGTCGCATATCTCCGAATAGAGCCCCAATGCACGGCGAAAGCTTTCCACGTTGCTAAGAACCTGCAAATTGCGGGGAAGCCTCCAAGGCATCTCTTATACGAAGGGCAAAGTTGGATACGGCAAGGCGAGAGCAAGTTTGCAATTGAGCGGCGGGAAATTGACATCAATTCTCCGGGCGGTTCGGAAGTACCAATCATACCCCCGTCTGGCTGGTTAGGGTATTTTGAGAATCTCCGACAAAACCGTGAGATTAGCCAAGCTACAAGTAAAATTCCATACTATATAGACCTTTATACAACCAGGCGTGAACCTTTAAAGACAGTAGTGGAAGAGTTCCTGAGAAACGATGAAGCAATTCTGGTTATAAAAGGCTCTCCAGGGAGTGGTAAGAGCACATTTCTGCGCCGCATCGTGGCTGAGTGGGCCGATGCAGGCATAGAAGCGATGCAAGGGATTCGGCGAAGGGAAGAGTTCAAACCACCTCCCGGTTGGATACCCGTTTACTTCCAGCTAAGATGCACTCGCATAGAAAATTTGGCGAAAGAAATCCTGCGTGAAGTTAACTCTATAGGACATTTTTGGGAGCAAGAACCTTCCGCTCCGGAGAAGCTATTAGAAGACCCCGCCCTGCATTGGTTAATATGTTTTGACGGATTAGACGAGCTATGGGAAAAATCAGAAGTGGAGAATTTCCTAGAAGCACTGAGAGGACTTAGAAGAGGGTATCCGCGTTTAAAAATACTGCTCTCAACCCGTCCCGTGTTCTCCATTCCCGATATCTCCAATATGCGAGTCGTCGAGATTGCCCCGCTTTCAGAAGGGCAGATTAAGCAATATCTGCAAACCTTCATCAACGAGAGCAATGAACCAATCTATCAACAATTGGAGATTGGGTTTTCCAATCCTGAAGCGGATTTGTATCCCCTGAAAGATATTTGCTCTACGCCTTTGTATTTAGAAGGTCTTGTCTCTATTATTAACCCCAGTGCTTCAATAGCGGAGACTTATTTAGAAACTTTCACCTTGGACGAAGCAAGGCAATTTTCAGCCCCAACGGCGTTTTCTGGAGGGGGTATCCCTAAGCCCCTTCCTATAGAGGAGTTTCAAATGCTTGAGAGGGATAGCCCTATAGAAGGAAGGGTGGAGGCAGGAGAAACAATTGCTTATAGTGAAGAGAACAGACAGCAAGAGGAGGAATTCCCTCCTCTTACGCTGGGCTGGGTTTTAGCTCGGATACTGGGAATTGTCTGGGAACGAGAAATGGCACGGCGTTCAATAGAACGCATTAAATCGGACCGGTGGTGGAGGGCAACAGGCGAACTTAGTCTGTGGATAGACGGTCATAGGCCCTTTGCAAAAGAAAACAAGGCCAGAAAATGCTATTCTTCTCAAGAAGGACTCACTTGGGTGTTGAATCTGGGCATCCTCCGTTCCACAAAAGAAGGTATTTGCTTTTCCCATTTACCCGTACAACATTATTTCGGTGCAGAGTATTTACGGATTGACCCAGAAAGCATAAGCAAATGGAATAGACGTTGCACGCCTGAGTTCTGGCAAGCTGTGGAAAAAATGTTAAATGAAATCTCATAATTATGGAGGTGAAACATGATGCAACAGCAGAAAGGCCCAACCATTAGCTATCCCAGCTCTCAAGACCTCCGTGCCATCATCACTGACCCCAACGGTGTGCAAAAGCTTGTGGAATGGGCTGAGCAGCTTGGAAAGTATCTAAAGGACATTGGCCTCACTACCAGCCAAATTCGGGCCCTGTTCGGCGAAATCCGCCAGATTCAAGCGGAGTGGGGAACCAACCCCCAGAGGGCTTTCCGGCGCTTGGTCTTGCTCAAACCCAAAATGGCATATCGGGCCCGCAAAGAGCGCGGCAAGGCCGTTGGGGAATTGGTCAAGGTACTGGACCCAGCTCTGGACTACGTAATTAAAGCCGAGCCTAAAGACCAAGAGAAAAACTTCCAGCATTTTGTGGAATTCCTTGAGGCTATCTTGGCTTACCACAAAGCTTATGGCGGAGAGTAATCCCGAAGGAGGTGAGCTATGGCGAATAAAACCATCCAACTCAAAGGCCGCATTTTCCTGAGGTTTAACATTAAGGCCGTTACCGGTTTGCACATAGGCGGCTCTGAGACTGGAATTGAAATCGGTGGCGTAGACAAAGTCGTCATCCGCGACCCAATTACTAACCGCCCTTACATCCCCGGCTCTTCCCTCAAAGGCAAGGTCCGTTCCCTCTTGGAGAAATACCTCGGCCTCCCATTGAACCGCCCAATCGGCAACACTTACATCCACAGTTGCGGGAAAGGAGACGAAAAGAAATATCCTGACTGCCATGTCTGCCAAATCTTCGGTGTCCCTGGGGAGGTAGATTTTGCTACTCCTACCCGCTTGGTTGTCCGGGATGTCCACCTGAGAGAAGAAAGCGCCAAGGAATTGATTGAAAAAGCCCGCACTGACCTGCCCTACACCGAAATCAAGACAGAGGTTTCAATTGACCGCGTTACTTCCGCCGCTAACCCGCGCCGTATAGAGCGAGTTCCTGCCGGTGCTGTCTTCGGCCCCGCTGAACTTGTTTACTCAATCTACGAGGGTACCGACGATAAAGGCAATGGAATAGCCGACCCGAACAAGGATGTGGAACGGCTCCGCATTTTGGTGAAGGGGCTTCAGCTCTTGGAGGACGATTACCTCGGCGGCTTGGGCTCCCGCGGCTCAGGGAAAGTGCAACTTGAAGGTATCACCGTTTCCGTCCGGCAAGGCGAAAAGTATCTGGAGAAGCCCCAGGAAGTGGGAAAGTATAACAGTTTGGCCGAGTTGATAGACGACTTGGACTACTTGATCCAAGATATAAAGCAAGCTTTTGGATTGGCGTGAAAGGAGGCGGACGATGGCCGATTTAACCGTCTACCGCCTTACCTTTCATGCCGGCTTCCACATCGGGGTCCGAGGCGTTAACCTGGAGGAGAGCGGAGCGCATATACCTTCGGATTCGCTCTTCGCTGCCATCCTTGATGCCTTCCTCCGCACCGGTGGTGACGCAGATGGCTTCTCTACGCCTTTCAAGGGCCGTAAACCACCTTTCCTCCTCACCTCCGCTTTCCCCTTCGCCGGGGGTGTCCGCTTTTTCCCTATGCCGGTCCCCCTGGACCGCTGGTTTTCCTCGGGCACGCTCCGGGAGCGCCCCAAGGACTTGAAAAAAGTGAGGTTCCTTTCCGAAGGGCTTTTCCGGCGGATGCTTAACGGGGAGCAGATGGATGAGTGGCTCTTCCCGAAAGAAGAAGGGGTTGAGCCTACGCGGGGCCTCGCTTTGCAGGGCGGAGTTTTCTGGCTCACTGTGGACGAAGTCAATAAGCTGCCTGAACCCATGCGGATAAATCCCCGCACCGGGCAATCTATCCCCCTGCGAGCTTTACGCCGCCACAGGGTTTTCTCCTCCCAGCAGGTGCCCCGTGTCACCCTGGACCGGGTTTCCTCGGCCTCAAACATCTTTTATGCCGGCCGGGTCTCCTTTGCCCCTGGATGCGGACTTTGGTTCGGGGTCCAGTGGCTTCAACCTGAGGCAAAGGTGAGCAATGGTGGCCCTTCCTTCCGAGATGCTTTCCTTATGGCTCTGGCAATCTTGGCCGATGACGGCCTCGGCGGGGAGCGCACCGTAGGCTACGGCGGTTTTTCCTGGACCGAAGAGCCTAATAGCCTTCCTCTACCTGACCCGAAGGAGGGCGACCTCGTCTGGCTCCTTTCCCGCTATCACCCTCATGAGGAGGAACTTCCAAGGGCATTGACCGAATCCATCGGCTACCAATTGACCCCTGTGGCCGGTTGGCTCCGCTCTTGGCATGGTCCAGCGCAGCGGCGCAAACGCATCTGGTTAGTGGCGGAAGGAAGCCTAATCCGCACCGTCGGCTCTGGCCCTTGGGGTGAAATCGCCGATGTCCGCCCAGTCTACAATTCTGGAACCGAATTTCCGCATCCGGTCTGGCGCTACGGCTTTGCCTTGGGGGCTCCCGTGCCCCAGAGTGCATCCGGTCAGGAGGTATGATATGCCCGATTACATCGTTTACAAGGCCAAAGCTACGCTCATCACCCCGCTCCACATCGGCAGCGGGCGGAGCTTGCTTTTATCTTACGATTACGTCGTCAATGGCGGAAGGACCTGGCGGCTAAACGAAGATGCCATCTTAGAGGCTCAGAAGGTGGATGACCCGAATGTCATGGCTCAGCTTATGGAGTCCCCGCCTGCTCAATTGCTGAAGCCAGAAGATTTCCGGGAGGGAAGCCCGTTTTTCCGCTACGTTATCCGTGGTATGCCTCGCTCTCAAGCCGAAGGGGCCGAAGTGCAGGAGCAATTGAAGGACCCATACGACCGTCCATACCTTCCCGGTACCAGCCTAAAGGGCGCACTGCGCACCGCGCTGGCCTGGTACGCTTGGGGAGAACTGGGACTTCGTCCGGAGCGGACTCGCCTCAATCCCAGTCCCCGCTTTGCCGCTCTGGGGTATGAGCACACAATCTTCGGCCCTGACCCGAACCATGACCTTTTGCGGGCTTTGCATGTGGGTGATAGTGAGCCGGTTGGGAAAGACCGGCTGATTTTGGTTAACGTTCGGGTCATCAACAAGACCGGTACTATGGGCCCGCCGATTGAGCTGGAAGCCGTTGCCCCGGAGACAGTATTCCATTTCACCGTCAAGCTGGACCTGGCCCTCTTCTCCGAATGGGCCCGTCAGCACAACTTTAAGCTGCGGGGAGAAGAGTGGCTGAAGGCTCTGCCGGCGATTGTCAACCGTCACACCGCACAGCGGCTGGAAGAGGAACGGGCATGGTTCAAGAGTGTTCCCGGCGCGGATCGGGTGCTAAGGTTCTACACGGAACTGAACGTCCCCGCACGTGGCTTCATTTTGCAAGTGGGCTGGGGTACCGGCTGGGACGACAAGACCTTTGGGAGCCGCTTGCGGACTGACCCCAACTTCCTGGAAGGAATCCTGAAGCCTCGCAAAGAAGGGGGCTATGACATAGCCCGCGGGCGCCGTCGGCCCGGAGATCCATTCCCTAAGAGCCGCCGGGTCATCGTCCAAACCCACCGTGCCCCCGATGGCCGCATTCTCCAAGAGTATCCAGTCGCCCCCTTGGGGTGGATATGGGTAGAATGGGGGGAAGTTCAATGAAGGCCATCTCGTTCTTAGGGCCGGCCGATTACAAGACCGTAACCTATGTTTACCAAGGCCAAGAATTTACCACCAATCTTTTCCCAGAGGCCTTGATTCACTTTTTCCCGGAGCTCCAGTTGTTGTATCTCTTTGCCACACCGACCGTGCAAAGCCACCCTAACCTTGCGGAACTGAAGAAAAGGATTCCCCCCGATAAACTGAAAGTTGTGCCTATCCCTGAGGGCCATACAGAAGCAGACCTTTGGGAGATTTTCTCCGCACTCACGAACACTGTGGCAGAGCGGGAAGAAGTTGTTTTTGACATAACCCACTCTTTTCGCTCCATCCCATTCCTTTCTTTTCTCGCTGCAGCTTATCTGCGGGCCGCTCGCCGGGCTAACATTCGGGCCGTTGTTTACGGTGCTTATGAAGCCCGGCCCAAAGATGACCCTGGCCCTCGGCCTGTCTTTGACCTTACTCCTTTTGTGTCCCTATTGGACTGGCTGGCAGCGACCAATCAGTTCATCTACACTGGAGACGCGCAATATTTGGCTCGCCTTTTGTACCGAGAGGGCGAAGTGCGCCGGTCCGGTGCCCTTAAGCATGCCGGGGAGGCCTTGGAATCCTTCTCCTTGGCCGTCATGCTTTGCCGCCCGCTGGAAGTGATGGAGGATGCTGGCAATATAGAGAATGTACTGAAAAAGGCCGCTAAAGATATGGCCCAGTGGGCTCAACCTTTCACTGTAATGGCCGACCGTATACTGGCTGAATATGGGAAATACAGTTTGCCAGAACCTACAAAAGATGCTGCCGTTAGCCTTAAGCATCAACTATCCCTCATCCGCTGGTACGCCAAGCATGGCCAAATAATGCAAGCTGTTACTTTGGCTCGGGAATGGGTAGTGACCGCCGTTGGATGGCGGTTATATGGTTCATTCTTGCTGACAAAGGACACTCGTGAGAGGATAGAGAGAGGGCTTTCTGGTCTTTGTCTGGTCGCCCAGAAACGACTTTCCGCGGAAGAGTTGAATGAAGTGGGTCAGACTCTGAGGACTTGGCCGGAAGCCGAGACCATTACGGACCTTTGGAACCATTTATCCACTGTCCGTAATGACTTGGACCATGCAGGGATGAACCCGAATCCGATGAAAGCAACCAAACTGTGTCAGAAGACGCAGAATGATGTTCTACCTCTGTTGGAAACGTTGGGCCGGCAATGGAAATTGTTGGAGGAGTGGCTATGATTGTCATCAACTTCTCCCACCCTCTCACCGAGGAGCAATTAGCCCAGATAGAGGCTCTGGCAGGCCAGAAAGTGGAGCGGGTCATAGAAATCCCCACGCAACTGGACCCGGCGGCGCCGTTCGCCCCACAGGTAGCGGAGCTGGCCGATAAGGTTGGGTTCTCCCCACGAGAGTGGCAAACTTTGCCCATCCTAATCAACCCACCCTCCCTTAACTTCATCGCCGTTACCCTCTTGGCCGAACTTCATGGCCGGATGGGCTACTTCCCGACCATCATCCGGCTGCGCCCTGTGGCCAATGCTACCCCGCCTCGCTTTGAAGTCGCCGAGCTAATCAACCTGCAAGCTGTGCGTGATCGGGCAAGGGAGCAGAGGAAGTGAGGGAGCGAAGGGAAATCCTGAACTTCCTAAGAGCCTTCCTTCAGGGCGCCGAGCCCACGCCGGAACTGTTAGGTGCCTTCATCCTCGGGCTAATCGTAGCCAATGTTTTAGCCCAACTGGTCTACGACCTGGCGATGGCGCCTGAAACTTTGCCTACCCTATGGCGGCCTGCTTTGATAATCATCGTGTTAACAGGTGCAGCTTATCTCCTTTACCGTCGCGACCGGCAGCGCGCCCGCACGATGCATGTTTATGTAGACGAAAACCGACTGGCTCCACCTCACGCGGGCATAGTCTGGCTCTTCGGACCAGGCCAGTTTGACCACTTGCTATTCGCCCTTGAGCACCACCACAAAGGCGGAGGGGCTTCCCATTGCTGGTTAGTGATGCAAAATACCGAACCGGTCCAGAGGACATATAGCCAACTCCTTCAGCAATTGTCTGAAAAGGGGCTAAACACCCAATTGCACCCCGTTTACATCCCCCAACTGGAAGCCGGAGATGCTTACCAAGCTGTCCGGAGAGTCTTTGAGGAGGAAGCTCCTAAGGTAGGCCTGAGGCCGGAGGACGTCATAGCCGACATTACCGGCGGCCTCAAGCCTCTAACTGCTGGAATGATTTTGGCTGCCATCACCCTTGACCGCGCCCTGGAATACGTGGAGAGCGAACGAAACCCCCAGGGCGAGCCAATCCCCGGCACCCTTCGTGTCGTTTTGATAGACCTTAACTTCTACGTCACCCGGAGGGGATAATTTTGCTCCTGGCGGCCGTAATCTTCCTTTCCCCTCTCTACCCGGCAACCATCTCTGCCGACCTGGGGCGGGCGGTCCACGCCTGGTTCCTTGGGCAAGTACAGCGGGCTGACCCCGCCTTGGCCGAGCGCTTCCACGAGCCCAACCGCCCTCGCCCTTTCACCGTCTCCTCCCTCCGTGGCGTAGAGCCGGCCGCAGATGGTAAGATAGCCCTCACGCCGGAGCGGAATTACTGGCTGCGGGTTACCAGCATGGAAGCAACGCTCTCCCATTGCCTACTGGAGCAAGTCCTTCCGGCCCTGCCTTCGGAGATAGAGCTGGCGGGGGTGACTTTCAAGCTGAAGGGGGCAACATGCGACCCAGCGGAGCATCCCTGGGCCGGGCAGACAACCTACGAGGCGCTGATTAAGGAAGGCTTGCTTAGGACAGGGAAAGTGGAGCCCTGGCTAACCCTGCAGTTTGCCTCGCCCACCACCTTCCGGCGGACAGGGGTGAACTCAAGCCTGACCGATAGCGAGGGGAAGGCTTACAAGGTCGCGGGGCACAACGTTCCTTTGCCCTTGCCCGGCCTGGTCTTTGACAGCTACTTACAGCGGTGGAACGCCTTCGCCCCGGTGGCGTTCCCACCGGAGGTGAAGCGGTATGCTGAAGAGTGCGTGGCAATAAGCCGCTACCGCCTTCAGACCGTGTTAGTGGAGTTTGGGGAAGTGCGGGAGGTGGGGTTTGTGGGGACCTGCCGGTTCACCGCGCTTGTTCCCGACCCCTACTGGCTGCGCCTCTTGCACCTTTTGGCAGCCTTTGCCTTTTACTCCGGCACGGGCCACCACACTGCCCGGGGAATGGGGCAAACGAGGGAGTTGGCATTGGTTAAGGAAGAGTAATTAAGGTGTGGAAGGGCAAAATCCGAGGATGGAGGGGGGTTGGGTCACTTTTGGCGATCCTCGGATTTTTGGCCCGGAGCACCACTACCGGTAGTGGATAAAAGGCCTGAAACCGGCACCGGTAGTGGTGTGGGGGAGGCAAGAATCCGAGCATCCCCCCGGTTTTTGGGCATGGGGAGATCCTCGGAAATGCAGAAAGGGGGGCCTTTTTGGCCGTTTGGGGCCCTCCAGAGGGCATTTGAAGGCCAAAAAAGGGAAGAATTGGGGCATTTCTGGCAGTTTGGAGGGGAAGCGGAAGGGGTGACAATGAAGAGAATCCCCTTCGGGGGATTGAAACCTTCGGTCTGTTTTTGGGGAGGCTGCTTTGGGCTCCCTTGCTTTGTGGAAATGAGAGCAATCCCCTTCGGGGGATTGACCTAACCCCCTGGGCCCCTTTCCCTGCGAGGGAAGGAGGAGAATCTTGGCGGGGGCAGTATCCTCCTCCCCCCGCTTCGGGGAGAGGTTAGTTTCTCTTTCGGTTCGGGGAGAGGCCGGGGGAGGGGCTAATTTAATCCCAGTGGAAAATGCGCAGTTCGCTGAAGGGGCTTAGGGGGATTATCCCACCTTGTTCCGTGCGGTATATCACCTGGACCTGCCACTCATAGGTCCGATCGGGCTGGTCCGCTGCTCCGTGGAGGCTTCGGGGGACTACGTAGCCGGGCTTATCTACCAGAATCGGAACTTCTACAACGTTGCCGCTTTGGCGATACCTTATCACAAGCCTGTAAATATGCCCCGGAGGAAGTTCGGCCGGGGGCTTCCACTTGAGTTCCACTATGGTATCCCCACCGTGGAACCATTCACCATCCGGCGGGAACAATGGCTCCGGAGCTGAGTAGGCAAAGGGCACAGTGGGGGTCGGGGTGGGCATCGGGGTTGGAGTTGGCGTAGGGGTTTGGGCCGGAGTCGGGCTTGGAGTGGGCGAAGGGAACGGGGTCGGCGTTGGGGAAGGGGTAAAGGTTGGGGTTGGGGATGGTGTTGCGGTGGGGGTGGGCACAGGGGAAGGCGTAAAAGTAGGAGTAGCGGTCGGAGTGGGGGTCGGCCGGAAGAACTTTGAGGCGAGGGATTGGAAATCGCTGCGGATGGTTTTGGATATGGCCGGGGGAAAGGCTAAGTAGAGGATTAAGCCCAGTAATAGCCCCAAGATAATGCTTAAGGCTATCATCCCCCAGCGTGTCCTAAGCTCCCATACCTCCGCCCCACAGTGGGGGCATATGTGTAAAGCACCGCTTATGAACTGGTGGCAGGAAGGGCATCGGACATAATCTGCTTGAGGGCTGCGAGGGGCTCCACAGCGGGGACACACAGATGCCCCTTTCGGCAAGTGGGCTCCGCATCTCCTGCACCGCATCTCTTTGCCCCTCAGAAAATGTTCCAGTCTACGTTTTGGATTGGGGCGATGATGTCAAAGAAAGTGATGATAAGCATCAAGGCCAAGAGGAAAACTATGCCTACCATGTGGACCCAGGCTTCCCGGCGGGGGTCAAGCCTCCGCTTCTTTATAGCCTCAAAAACCACGAATAGAAGCCTTCCGCCATCCAGGCCTGGGATGGGGAGAAGGTTGCTCACGGCTAAGGCTGCGTTTAAGAGGGCCACAAAGGATAAGAATGGATACCACCAGCCCATGACCGAGCTCTGTTCGGCTACCTCGCTCATCATCTGGACCGCGCCTACCGGCCCTATGGGCCTGAGGGCCGAAAACGGAAGGAGGCCGGCAATCACTTGAACCGGAACAGTGAGGATGAGGACAAAAGCGTATAGCAGATGCGCGGCTCCTAAGAGGAGGGCCTCCGGAAGGGAGGCCTTCTTCTTTACATAAGCCATCCCTATTTTAACCCCCATCGGCCCTTCGCCTGGCGGAGGAGATGGCCTTGGGGTCAGCCGGACGGTAAAAGTTTCCTCACCCCTTTTGATTACGAGCGAAATCTCCTGGCCCAAGTGCTTATCGGTGAAGCTTGATAGCTCCTCAGGCTCGCGGAAATTCACTCCATCGGCTGAGAGGATGATGTCTCCGGGCTTTATCCCCACGGCTTCGGCAGGGGAACCGGGGGCTACTCCAAAGACTTTGACTTGGAAAGTGGGGTAGGGGTAACCGCTCATGTAGGCTCCGGTGAGGAACAGGAAGGCCAGGACCAAGTTCATCCCTGCCCCGGCCAGGAGGACTTTAGCCCTTACCTTCTTAGGCTTAGAAGCAAGCCCCCCTTCCACCGAGGGGTCATCCTCGCCCGCTACTTTCACAAACCCGCCGAAGGGGATTGAGTTCAGGGAGAAAATCGTCTCGCCCCAGCGGGTGAGGACTAAAAGCCTAGGTGGGAAACCTATCCCAAATTCCTCAACCTTTACCCCGTTCCTCTTAGCCAATATGAAATGCCCAAATTCGTGGGCGATTACGGAGAGGCTGAGGAACAAAATGGCCAATAGTAGCCAGCTCATCTTACCCCCTCTACCTCGGCCTAAGGTTGCGGTAGCGCCACTTAATCTCCCACACCCTTAGGGCAGCCTCTAACTTTACGGGAAAATCCATCTTTGATTTCCCGATGCGCCGGTCTTCAAAGTAAATGGGTATTTCCAGCACCTTGAAGCCCATCCTCTCGCACAGATAGGCTAACTCTACTTGGAAGATATAGCCGTTGGAGCGTATCTGGGAGAGGTCAATGGCTTCCAGCACTTCACGGCGGAAGCACCTGAAGCCGGAAGTAGCGTCCTTGATTTTCATGTGGAGGATAAGCGGGATGTAGACCCGATTGGCCCACCAGCTCAAGAAGACCCTGTTGAGCCCCCAAAGTTCGTCCACTTTACCCCCGGGAACGTAGCGGGAGCCTATGACCACATCGTACTCCTTGATTTTCTCCAGCATGACCGGGATATAGGAAGGGGAGTGGGAGAAATCGGCATCCATTTGGATTATGTAGCGGGCGCCGTGCTCTAAGGCATAGCGAAAACCCGTTATGTAGGCCGTGCCGAGGCCCATCTTGGCCGGCCTTTTAATCACATGCACCATTCCAGGATGCCTTGCCGCTATCTCCTCGGCAATCTCACCCGTGCCATCGGGGGAGTTATCGTCCACTACGAGGATGCTCAGGTCTGGAATACCGAGGGCGAACAGTTCCCCAATGAGCTTGGGGATGTTCTCGGCCTCGTTGTAAGTGGGAATTACTACCATCGTCTCCAAGGCTAACCCCCTCAGGATTGAGTTCTCCAGGCCATTTTGATGGCTTCCTTGGCCGCTTTGTAGACGCTTTGGTAAAGCTTGTGGCGATCCAAAGCCTGCGGGTTTATCGTGACTAAGGCGATGATGAGGTCGGTATCTACGGCTTCGGGCGGGATTATTTTCTCCTCCAAGGAATCGGCCACGGCCCTGGCTATGGCTGCTTGTGTAGGACCATAGACCATGTTAGCCTGACGGAGGTTGCGCAGTTCTACAGTAGGCACTATGAGCGTGGGAGGACGGACGGTAAGGTTAGGCTCAAGGATGGCGGTGAGGGCTTCACGGAAAGGTAAGGGGTAAGTGAGCTGGTAAGCGTAGGCTTCGCCCAAGATTCCGTAGCGATTGCCGGCTATAAGCTCAACCTTGGCTTTATCCAACTTATCCCCTGCTTCCCCCTCTCCCAAGCGCAACTTTTCTCGCCTTATATCTTCAGGCCCGATGCCGATTTCTTTAAAGCGTTCTTCAAGGGGGACGGAGCTTGCGTGGAAAGTGACTTCTTCCGGCATTATTTTACCCAACTTTTCCAGCTCAAGTCGGATTTCGGCCCTGTCTTCGTGAACGAGTGCTCCTCCTACGCCTTTCAGGGGAGAGCGTGGGTTGCCCACTTCAATCCCCATCATGTTCAAGGCCGCTTTCACGGCCACTGCTCCCCCGTAGCGGGTGAAAATTCGGCTGAGCTTTTGCACCCGGAACTGCAGTTCCCTGGCTTTAGCCAAGTCTCCTTCCTGCACCGCTTTGTAAATTTCCTGCCAAACCTCGGGGTAAACGTTGGCCGAAGCCAAAATCATGCCCGAGGCCCCAGCCGCTAATGCTCCCACCACTATTTCATCGTGCCCGACCAGAACCTGGATGCGGTCCCCGCAGTATTCCAGAATTTCCATCATGTAAGCAAGGTTTCCGGAGGAGTCCTTCATCGCCACGATGTTAGGTATATCGGCGAGGTCTTCCACTACTCGGCGCGGCAGGTAATGGTCGGTAGTTTGGGGAATGTTGTAGAGGATTATGGGGATATCCACAGCCTTGGCGATTTCGTAGAAGTGCTTGAATATGCCCTTTTCGGATGGTCGGATGAAGTAAGGGGTGACCACTAAGCAGGCATCGGCGCCGGCTTTCTGGGCTTCTTTGGCCAGGAGGATAGCTTCCCCGGTTGAAGCTGCCCCTGTCCCGGCAATAACTGGCTTCTGTCCCTTTACTTCGTCTATGACGATTTCTAAGACCTTTCTCCGTTCCTCATGGGTCATGTAAACAAACTCGCCCGTTGTTCCCACCGGCACAAAGCCGTCCACGTTGGGCAATAGGTAGCGGACCAATTTCCGCAGCGCTTCTTCGTTAACTTTTTCATCTTTGTCAAAGGGCGTAACTAAAGCTGGGAAAACCCCCTTCAGTGAAAGGGTTGGCATGTATGATACCTCCCCAAAAAGGCTATCGTTTGGGGGGATTATAAAGCAAAACGGTGAGGAAGGCAAGCGTGCGGCAGCTTGGGGAGCATAGCGGAATTGTAGGCTCCAATTTTTCCCACCCTCGTTGACTGGGGGTTTGCCAACGTTTTTGGTCCCACTCGTGGCAAGTTTGCAGGGGTTGACAACTCGCCCCTTTTAAGGTTTCGTGGGGGGACACCCCCCACACCCCCTGGGAGGGGGCACTGCCCCCTCCACCCCCAAATGAAGGCCTACCTTTGGATAAAGGTGCGGGAAAGACTCCCGACGAATGTGGGACACACCCCGGCTTGTCATTGCGAGCGAAGCGAAGCAATCTCCTAGCGACGCGTGGAGATTGCTTCGGGCACTTCGTGCCCTCGCAATGACACCTAACCGTCATTGCGAGCCCCCGAAGGGGGCGAAGCAATCTCCTCGCAGGTTGGGAGATTGCTTCGGGTGCTTCGCACCCTCGCAATGACAAATTGGAGGCAGAATGCTACCTCCTGCAAACACGCCACGAGTGGGACCCAATACGCTGGTGAACCCAAAGCCAACGGGGGTGGGAAAATGGGGGGTCCAGGGGGGCGAAGCCCCCATGGCAGGGGGTTTGGGGGATGTGCTCCCACAAAACCAAAAGAGGGGGCGAGTCGCCCACCTTAGCAACCCTGCCACGAGTGGGACCCAGAACGCTGGCAAACCCAAAGCCAACGGGGGTGGGAAAATGGGGGGTCCAGGGGGGCGAAGCCCCCATGGCAGGGGGTTTGGGGGATGTGCCCCCACAAAACCAAAAGAGGGGGCGAGTTGCCCCCATTAGCAACCCTGCCACGAGTGGGACCCAGAACGCTGGCAAACCCACAGCCAACGAGGGTGGGAAAATAGAGGCATAATTTGGGGACACGCCGTGAGCCGTCGGGAAAATTGCTTTCGTCTTGCTCCTGTGTTAAAATAATTGCAGCTTCAGTCCAATTTGGAGGTAAGGCCAAATGGCTCCCCTTAACTTCGTTCTGGTAGGAGTAGGAGGGCAGGGTGCAATCCTGGCCAGCGATATCCTCACGGAAGTGGGCATTCAAGCCGGCTACGACGCTAAGAAGGCTGAAGTCCACGGAATGGCTCAGAGGGGAGGAAGCGTAATAACCCACATCCGCTGGGCGGAAAAAGTCTATTCACCGCTTATCGGCAAAGGAGAAGCCCATTTCTTGCTGGCCTTGGAAAAGCTGGAAGCCCTTCGCTACATTGATTACCTCCGCCCCGGCGGTATCGCTATCGTGAATGACCAGGCGATACCTCCAGTGGCCGTTAACATCGGGGCCGCCTCCTATCCTGATGATGATAGGATTAAAGGCGCCCTCGGTAAAGTGGCCGAGAAAGTGCTTTTTATCCCCGCTTTGCGCAAAGCTGAGGAAATTGGCGACCCCAGGGTTGTCAACATCGTCCTTTTAGGAGCCCTCTCCTCTCTCCTTGATGTCCCCGACGAAACCTGGCAAAGAGTGATAGAGAGGCGTGTCCCCCAAAAGTACCTTGAACTCAATCTGAGGGCCTTTCGGGAAGGCAAAAAATTGGCATGAGGGAGGGGTTATGAAAGCAGTTGTTATGGCTGGAGGGGCAGGCTCAAGGCTCCGCCCCCTCACTATGGGCCGACCAAAACCCATGGTCCCTTTGGTAAATAAGCCTGTTATGGCCCACATCCTTGACCTCCTCAAACGCCACAATCTAACCCGCATCGCTGCGACCCTTCAATACATGGCTAACGATATCCAGGATTACTTCGGAGATGGAAGCACATTTGAGGTAGAGCTAACCTACTTCATTGAAGGCGAGCCTCTGGGGACGGCTGGGAGCGTGAAGAATGCCCAGCCTTTCTTGGACGAGCCTTTTGTCGTCATAAGCGGCGATGCTGTCACGGATATAGACCTTACAGCTCTCATTGATTTTCACCGCGAAAAGGGCGCTTTGGTCACAATCGCCTTGTACCGAGTTCCTAACCCATTGGAGTACGGCGTAGTTATAACCGACGATGAGGGCCGCATAACCCAATTCCTGGAGAAGCCCGGTTGGGCAGAGGTCATATCCGACTGGGTTAACACTGGGATTTACGTTTTGGAGCCGGAGGTTTTGGATTACATCCCTCAAGGCCAGCCTTTTGACTTCAGCAAAGACCTTTTCCCGATGCTCCTGAAGAAGGGTGCTCCGCTATTTGGCTACAAAGCCTCAGGCTATTGGTGCGATGTTGGAAATATCCAGGAATATGTCAGGGCTTCCTTTGATTTCCTGGAGGGCAAGGTCAACCTTCCCGAACCCGGCCAAAGGCTCGCACCTGGAATATGGGTGGGAGAAGGGGTAGAAATTGCCCCCGATGCCAAAATCTATGCCCCCGTATACTTGGGGAATGAGGTCAAGGTCAAAGGCGGGGTTGTAATCCAAGGGCCTGCCGTGGTCAGGGATTACACGGTGTTGGATAACAGGGTTTTCCTGGAGCGAAGCATAATTTGGCGCAACTGTTACATAGGGGAAGGCTCTGAGATAAGGGGCGCAGTTATCGGCAGGCAATGCACCATAAAATCCAATGTGGCCATCTTTGAGGGGGCAGTCCTGGGCGATAATTGCCTTGTGGAAAGGGGGGCAGTAATCCACCCTAAGGTTAGGCTTTGGCCAGGGAAAGAAGTGGAAGCCGGCGCAACGGTTAAAAGCACGGTCATCTGGGGAGGGCTTGTTAGACGAACCCTCTTCGGCCGGTACGGGGTAACCGGGGTAGTTAACGTTGACCTTACTCCGGAGTTCGCTTCCAAACTGGGTGCAGCTTACGGAGCAACCTTACCCAAAGGTTCAACAGTTACCATAAACCGGGACCCCCACCGCAGCCCCAGGATGATAAAGAGGGCCATAATCTCCGGCCTCCCCTCCGCTGGAATCAACGTCCTTGACTTGAGGACAGTCCCTATCCCAGTAGCTCGCTATTACACACGCATAACTCCTGCCCAAGGAGGGATACACGTTCGTCTTTCGCCCTATGACCAAAGGGTTGTGGACATAAAATTCTTTGACCACCGTGGCCTTGACCTTTCCAGGTCTGAGGCGCGCAATGTGGAGCGTACATTCTTCCAGGAAGACTTCCGCCGAGCTTACCTTAACGAAATCGGCCTTATTGAATATGCTTCTGATGCTGTGGAGCGCTACCGCGCTAATTTCTTAGCAGCTCTCAACGTTGATGCCATAAGGGCCGGCGGGTTCCGTATCGTCGTGGATTACGCCAACTCTCCGAATGCCTTTGTCCTGCCTGATATCCTCAATGAGCTTAAGGTGAATGCCGTAACCCTTAATGCCAGCTTGGATGAGAACAAATTGGCCATTTTGAGGGAGGAGTTTGAGGCGGCATTGGAGCAACTTCGCTCCATATGCTCGGCGGTGAAAGCCGACCTTGGGGTTAGGCTGGAGGTTGGAGGGGAAAAGCTCTTTGTGGTTGACGATAGGGGCCGGCTCATTCCCGACCCCATATTTGCCGCCGTTATGGTGGAACTGGCTTTCAGGGCTTGGGGGTCGGGCAAAGTGGCTGTGCCTGTAAATCAGCCTTTAATTTTTGAGAAGATTGCCTCCCGCTACGGCGGGGAGGTAATACGGACCAAGGTTGACCTTGGGCACTTGATGGAGACGGCGGAGAAAGAGAAGGTGATAATTGCTGCCGATGGCACCGGCGGCATAATTTTGCCCCGCTTCCATCCTGCCCCTGATGCCCTTTTCGCCTTAGCTACTTTGCTGGAATTCCTTGCCTTGCAGAAGGTGAGGCTTTCCGATGTGGTGGACTCAATCCCTCCCTATTACCTGGAGCATCGTGAAGTTCCCTGCCCGTGGGAAGCCAAAGGGCAGGTGATGAGGCTTCTGAACGAGCAATACAAAGACACTCCTCACGATAACATTGACGGCATAAGGATATGGCTTGGGGAGGGGGTTTGGGTTCTCATCCATCCCGACCCTGATAGGCCTTCTTTCCATGTTTATGCCGAGGCTGGCTCTCGTGCCGAGGCCAGGAGTTCGGCCGAGAAGTATGCCCGCATAATTGAGGGGTTCAGGGAGTAAAGAATGGGGGCACATCCCCCACACCCCCTGGGAGGGGGCTCCGCCCCCTCCACCCCCGTTTTCCCACCCCCGTTGGCTTAGGGTTTGCCGGCGTTTTGGGTCCCACTCATGGCGGGGTTGCTAATGTGGGCGACTC